>PDWI01002723.1_pt1 | contig 27334 bp, 11 predicted proteins | sample 1430891 | NCBI WGS metagenome assembly PDWI01 (sample SAMN01162508, study PRJNA174530) | Oral metagenome, whole genome shotgun sequencing project. | biome: Marine environment; feature: Marine mammal; material: Swab sample of the gingival sulcus; isolation source: swab sample of gingival sulcus... | reverse complement strand
TAAAGTGGGTGGTGACACTGACATAGCAGCCACCACAGACGTAGGCACCGCCGTAGAGGGCAGCTATGGTACGCTTACCATTGATGCAAATGGTAGTTACACCTACGAGCTTGACAACAACAAGCCTGAAGTACAAGACCTAGATAAAGATGTCACCGTACAGGATACCTTTACCTACACCATCACTGATGCTGATGGAGACAAATCGACCACCACAGTAGTGATTAACGTACAAGGTGTTAACGAAGGCGATCCTAGCGTCACCGTTGTCGATGACAATGGCGATGTTGCTGGGGATAACAGCGTACCAGAAGATAGCAAGCTTACTGATGAAACCTTTGTGGTGACTGCGCCAGATGGCATTAAATCAATCAAAGTTGGCGATGAAGACATTGCACTTGCCGAGCTTGAAAATGCAGGTACGACCCCGATCATCATCAACACCGACGAAGGTGAAATGACCATCAAGGGTTATAACCCAGCTGATGGCACGGTCACCTTTGACTATGACCCAGCAGAAGATCATAAAGATCACAGCGCTGGTGATGACAGCATTATCGATAAGATCGCCATTGAAGTAACCGATACCAACGACATCACAGCAGACGATACGCTAGAGATCTTAATTACCGATACCGTACCGGTTGCTAAGACTGATACCAACACCATCGTTGAAGACACAGTCAGTGTTACTGGTAACGTCATGACTGAAAACGACATCATCAATCCGGATGCTGAGGTAACCGTTACTGGTGTAAAGTGGGTGGTGACACTGACATAGCAGCCACCACAGACGTAGGCACCGCCGTAGAGGGCAGCTATGGTACGCTTACCATTGATGCAAATGGTAGTTATGATTACCTCTTGGATAATACTAACCCAGATGTTCAAGCACTCAATCATGATGAAACATTAACGGATACCTTTACTTATACTATTAAAGATGCTGATGGTGATGAATCAACAACGACCTTGACAATAACGATTGAAGGTCGAGTTGAACCAACAGAAAGTACAGTTCGAGTCACCGAAGAAGCATTATCTAAGGGTATTGCGGATGATTTAGATTATGAATCACAAGATCCTGTTTCTGGAGATTGGTCAGAAGATAAAGACCAAGCTTCAAACGCAACCGTGTCAGGTACAATCGGTGCCGTAACTGCGATTACTGAGTTATCAGGTCAGCCAGCAGTCACATCTGATGGTCAAACAGTATCATGGACTTGGGATAATGATACTAAAACTATGACAGGTACTGTAGATAATGGTACAACAGAAGTGATGACCATTACGCTTAATGACAATGATCCAACTGATGGTACAAACTATGATGTTAAATTATTAAAACCAATAGATCATCCTGAAAATAGTTGGGAAGATACGCTAGAACTCGGCTTTAAAGCGACCGATGCTTCAGGTGTGAAACACGATGTGAAAGTTGTTGTTGAAGACGATATGCCTAGTACGGTTGATAAAGAGTACGATTTTGCCACATTGGAGTCGCAAGATACCAACTTGATGGTGATTCTAGATTTGTCTGGTAGTATGGAGTGGGACCAAAATGAAAACAAAGTTCATGAGAATGGCTTTGACGGTATGTCGAAGTTAGCGATCGCCAAAGATGCTATTACTGAGATGATTAACAAATACGATGAGTATGGTAATGTCAAGGTTAAGTTAGTGACTTTTGCAACAACAGCAGAAATTCAAACCAACGGTTGGGTAGATGCTCAACAGGCAATTGATATCTTAAATACTGTACAAGCTAAGACGACATCCCCTCATTATAACACCAACTATGATGCGGCATTAGCGGCAGCTAAGGAAAGTTTCAAAGCTGACAAAAAAGATAATAATTCTGGTTATCAAGCTAATGCAGTGAATCAAGCCTATTTTATTACTGATGGCAGACAGTCAGAAGATGATGGCGATGATACGATATTAGATAATAAAGGTAGTGGGTTTACTTATAACAAAGGTATTAATGAGGTTGAAGAAGGACTCTGGAAAGACTTCTTAAAAGACAACGACATTGAAGCTCACGCCATTGGTATCAGTAAAGGACTTCTAGATGGTAGTGCTACTGAGAACAAAACGAACCTTGACAAGGTGGCCTATGACGGTATTAAAGACGAAGATAAAGAGAGTACCGTAGAGGTAGATTCAAGCAAATTAGCCAAGATATTAACTGAGTCAGTGACTGTTACTATGGATCTTGCGCATAATACCAATAATGGTACTAACGGCATGCTTGATACTTCCTTTGGTGCGGATGGTGAAAAATCTATCGAAGTTAAAGTGGATAAGGATGCCAACGATTATACTTATCACTATGAAGATGGTAAAGTGACCACCATTGACAATACAGGTAATATCGTCAGTGAAACTACTGGTTCGACAGTCGATATCACCACCACGACAGGCAGTAAGCTGACCATTGACTTTGTTACCGGTAAATTTAACTATACGCCAAGCGATACAGAGCAGGCTACAGCTAGCCAAGAGATTGTCAAACTAAACTACACGCTAGAAGATAAGGATGGTGATAAAGTAACATCAATAACTACCTTGAAGTTTAAAGAACAACCAGGTAAGCCAGTGGTTCAGATTATTGCGGGTAAAGATCCAAATGAGCAAAATGAATCAGATGAAAATGGAGATTTACAATATATTGTTAAATATAAAGATGTTGCAGGTATTACAACCGTTGCCAATGAGAATACCATTATCAGAGTCAAACCAGTAGAGAGTGCTGTCAATAAAGATGACATCCTGTCAATCACTTATACAGATGTCAATACAGGTCAACAAAAAACACTCAACACGGCAACTGAGATTGAGGAATTCTTTACTGATGGTATCAATGTACGTATTGTTGCAGGTCATAATCAGGCACCAGCTATCACTGTAAAAGCCAAAGATGATGACCTTGTAGAAGATGATGAAGTGTTGAAGTTGCAGATCTCTAAGCCAGATAATGCAGTAGATGCTTCCAAGCACTACGACATTGATGCAGATGCTAATACCGCATCAGGTACTGTACTTAATGATGATGTATTGAGTATTACTTCTAAAACCATCCGCCTCTCTGAAGAGGGATTAATCAACGGCATACCTGATGACTTTGATTATGTCCCAGGGGGTGATAACTCTGAGGATGATGCAAAATTAGCAAGCCTCTCTGGCACCATGGTTACTTCAAGTGCTACCAGCGTGAAATTTAAGAAGCCCGTTGATGATGAAACATCGGTTATCGGAGGATTATACCTAGATGCCGATGGAAACCTAACTACGGTAGACACAGGCGTTGAACTGAAAAAGACAAATGTGGCATGGAAACTCAGTAACAACGATCAGACTCTAGAAGCCTACCGTGATCTAGACGATGATGGTGAAGTTGATACAGGAGAAGAAAAACTCCTAACCGCCACCATTGATAACGATGGCAAATATACGGTGACGCTTGACAATGCAGTGGATCACCCACTCAATAATCAAGAGGATACCGTTACTGTCAGTTTAGCGGTTGTGGCTGATGATGGCAATGATAACACTGATTCAATAATAGCAAATCTAAACGTCGTTATCGAAGACGATCGACCAGATATCGAAGGCAAAGATGCGATTATCAATGGTGATGACTTAACACAAAATACCAACCTCATGATTGTCTTAGATTTATCAACGAGCTTGTTGTCTGATGTTGATGGAAGAAGCATGATCGATCCTAACCACACTGGGATTAGCCAATTATCTATTGCCAAAGATGCCGTTACTAACATGATTAATAAATATGGAGAATATGGTAATGTTCGAGTGAAATTAGTCAGCTTTGCTACTAAAGCTAAGGACAATACAAGCGGAGATGGCTGGGTAGATGCCAAAACAGCCATTGATATCTTAAACACTTTAGCTATTGAACCCCTAAGTGTAGGTGTTGGTGGACTTACTAACTATGATGCGGCATTGGCAAAAGTCATGGCAAGCTGGGGAGATCAAGCTGGCTATCAAACTGCCAATGCTGTCAATCATGCTTATTTCTTAACAGATGGTCACCCTACTCTTGGTGATAACAATCCTGATGAACTATTGGCAGTAGATCCTAGTGATCCTGATAACCCTAGTAATAGTGATAATGGTATTTCTCCTGCTGAAGAAGCTAAATGGACGAAGTTCCTAAAGGCTAATGAAATCAAGGCACACTCAGTTGGCTTTAGTCACAACATTAACGATATGGATATCGCTAAAATGAAACCTATTGCCTATGACGGTATTAAAAAGGAAGATAAAGATGGTTCTGATAGTATTTTGGTGAGAACAGATGCCCTATCTAGCAAACTTATCGACCTAGCGACACCGACAACAAAGGGTTCTGTAGTCAGCACGATCAATGGTACACTAGATAAAGCTTTTGGTGCTGACGGCGCCAGAATCACCTCAGTGGAGATTGAAGACACAACATATATCTATGATAATGTCAAAAACGAATTAAAAGTCAGAGGTGCTAATGACAGCTTTAAGGATTATAACGAAGTTATCAACACACCAATAACTGAAGCAATTACTGGTAACATCATTGATGGCACCTCGACAAACGGAGCAGTTACAGTAGATAGCTTTGAAATATGGGGTACCACCTATCAAGCAGGTGATCAAGTTACGATTGTTAGAAATGCTGATGATAATCATACGCAAAATGATGTTATAGTCGGCACCTTTGTTCTATCAGCAGATGGTAGCTATACCTTTACACCATACGATGTCGATGCAGACCCTGATGCTGGTTCTGCTAACGCCAATCCTGATGCTAAAGACTTTGAAGGACAAGTCCCGACAATAACCTATACTCTAACCGATGGTAACCAAACTGAGACCTCAACATTAGATATCAGTGTTGGAGATAACGAAGTTACTGGCTCAATAGCAAACATTGAAACCAACAAAGGTAGCTCGCTACAACTTGACCTAAAAACCGGTGAATTTGAATACCGAGCCAGTGGTGACGTTGTCAAAAAAGGCGGGACAGGTGAAAACATTGCACTACAATATGCAATAACAGACCAAGACGGAGACACAGTAGAAACCACTGCCAATCTAAATTTTGTTCCAAAACCGGCAGATCCCGATCCGACACCACTACCAAAAGTAGAAATCGTTGCAGGAAAAGATCCTAACGAGCAGGTTGAGGGTGCGGTTGATGGTAGTCTGACTTATGTTGTGAAATATGAAGGCACAACAACAGCAGATGCCAATGCAACTGTGCGTGTTAAACCAGTCTTAGGTGGTGTTGATCAAGATGATATTGCGTCTATTACTTATTTTGATGCCGATTGGGGTAAAGTAAGAACCCTGAACATTAACGAATTCTTTACCAAAGGCCTTATGGTGAAGATTAACTCAGGTGACAATGCATCGACCTTTGTGGATAACAATGGAAATATACAGCCAACAATTAGAGTAGTTGCTAAGGATGATACAGAGTTAGAGACTGATGAAATCTTGACATTGGAGATTTCAAAACCAGTAGGTATTCCAGAATCCTCAACTGCCTATGATATAGGTGTGAATCATCAAGCAGAAGGTACGATAATTGATAATCAAACTCATATCAATATTGATCCACCAGCTCGTGTTTCAGAAGAGGGGCTAGAAGGCGGAGATCCTGATAATTTAGGTAGTCAAGATTTAGTCGATGAAACTCAAAGAGATCCTTTAAAGACGAATGGCTTTATCAAAGTAACTGATTCGGATACTGATTTGACAGGTATCAAAGTTAGCTTATTCTCAACCACTGTGAATAATGAATTGACAGTCACAGATCCAGATAATCCGAATGGTGACCCCTTACCATTGACATGGGTAAATCTTGGTGTTGCTAATGGTAAGCAAGTAATGGAAGCCCGTAGCGATGAAAATGATGACAGCAGTGCAGTTGTTCGAGTGACGTTGAATACAACGCCTATCGAAACGTTAGCTCATGGATTTAAATATCAGTACGAGGTAGAATTGCTCGGACGGGTTAATCACTCTGGAATTGGTGTCATCACAGATGAAGCAAGTTTAGCTGTTGCTGAAGATGAGCTACCGTTTAGTCTAGGTATCAAGGTGATGGATAGTACAGGTGCTGTTGAGTTGGCCAGTGACGACAAGGTTATTACCAGCGTTATCGAAGACGATGCACCGGTTGCTAACTCCGTAATACATAATATTGATGTACCGATTGATACCATTAATATAAGTGGTTTGCAGACAGGCTTTAGTGACTCTACGTTTGTAGGCAGTGGTGGTTATCTTGTTGCTACTGGTAAGTTGTCTGGATATGATTATGGTGATGGTGTTTATAAGGAACGAGAGACTGACCCTGCAGCACATGAAGATGACTGGGATGAAGGTATTTATTGGGGGAGAGTAGATCCGAATGCGAATAATAATGATAAACACCCTTCAGGCTATATCACAGACGAAAATGATGTGTATCAAGGTAATGGCGAGGAAGTTACTGATTATAGTATCAATTTTAATTTAGGCATGTTTGCTCACGAAAATTATCCAAACTATAGAGGTGCTTACCTAAGAGATACCAAATTAAACGTTAAGTTTTTCGTTAATATTAATGGCGTACCAAAAGAGGTCAATGAGGTGTTTGAGATGCACCATATTGAAACCGGTAATGGTTCAAATAGTACAGTGAACAGTCTCGTTGATACTGGGGCACTGCAAGGTAAAAATGTGTCGGTAGCAGAGTATGCTGTAAGTGACTTTGTTGTTGTTTCCAATGCTTCAAGGGTGATTAGTATTGGCGGTAAGCAATATAACTTATCACTTGAATTGGAAAATAATAAACTAGATGAGCATATAGATACTGAAGATAATAGAGAATTCTTAGAAAAATTTGCGGCTAGCAGTGTCGCTAGTATGTTAAATAGAAATGATGTTGCTGCTCTTGTCGCCGATGACACTGTGATGATTGCTAACAGTAAAGAGGGTGGCACTAATGGCTTTAAGATTAAGGCTAAACTTACGCCAATTGATCCAGTACCTGATGTCCAAGATAGTATCGTTATTCAGGAAAAAATCAAGTTTGGTGGTGATAATTTAAAAGGTTCAGAGGTGATTTGGGCAAGTGATGATGCCAATGGTACTGTGATTACCGAAATCGGTGAAGACGGTATTGGTGATAACACGTTTATCAATGCTGATGGTAGTATGACCACGAAATACGGTACATTTAAAGGCAATGCTGATGGCAGCTACAGTTTTGTTGGTGCTGATGATATCCGTAAGCAGGTTTCTGAGAATGTTGAGGACACCCTAATTTATCATTTCTCCTTTACCGATGACGATGGTGATACTATCAAACAAAGTGTTACCTTTAACTTTGATGAATTTGATGTTATGAAAAACGGCAATGTCGTTGTTCGTGATCAAAGTGAGAAGACACCGGGTGAATATGACTATATGGTCGGTACCCCAGGTAATGATGAGCTTAAAGGTGGTGATGGTGATGACATCTTAAAAGGCTATGCAGGTAATGATATCCTTGAGGGTGGCGACCAGAACGATAACCTAGATGGCGGTCTCGGTGCAGATACCTTAAAAGGTGGTGATGGTGATGACATCCTAAAAGGTGACTTAGGTGATGATATCCTTGAAGGTGGCAATCAAAACGACAATCTTGACGGTGGCCTTGGTGCAGATACCTTAAAAGGTGATGCGGGCGATGATGTGCTTGTCTATGATAGTAATGATACAAAGATTGACGGCGGAGAGGGTAATGACACCTTAAAACTCACTGCTGGTACAGCTAATAACCATAATGGCAATGGCATTGATTTGGCTAAAAATAAAATATCTGGCATTGAAGTGATAGATATGGAAAACAAAGATGGTGATGTCTTGTATGTGTGGGGTGGTGATATCAAGCACTACAACGATGATAAGGTACTAACCATCAATGGTGAGCAAGGCGATGCTGTGATCCTAAATGGACTAACGAAACAATCATCAACTGACAAGGCAGGTTACGATTTGTACCATAATGCTGATGGTGATAAACTTTATATCGATCAAGATATTAAAAACATTACGGGTATCTTTGCATCACATGGTAATGATACTGACGATAGCTGGAATGGTACTTCAGCTGATGAGCTCTATCATGGTCAGGCGGGTGATGATGTCATCCGTGGACGTGATGGCGATGATTTTATCAGTGGTGATGCAGGTAATGACAGAATATATGGCTATAATGGTGATGATATCCTTCATGGTGGTGATGGCTATGACTATATCTTCGGTAGCAATGGTAACGACTATATTGATACAGGATCTAGCGATAACCCGAGTGATCCTAATGGTAGCTCGCAGTATAAGAACTATAACGGTGATAGAGCCTTTGGTGGTAGTGGTAATGATACCATTCTCTATGGCTCTGATGATGTCATGATCAATGGTGAAGCTGGTAAAGATACCCTAAAAATTGTTGATGGTGGTAATATTGATTTGTCTGGTATTATTCAGGCAAGACCAGCAGATTATAATTATCAAGAATCTCATGGTATGTATGATATGGAAGTGTTTGACTTGACAGACGATAAAGCACAAACGCTTACAGTCAGTGCCAGCGATGTGTTAAATGTTACTGATGGCAATAACAAGTTGTTTATTGATGGCGGTGCTGAAGATACCATTGATGTCGATGGCTTGACTAAGCAAGCTAACAGTAGTGAAGCTGGCTATGATCTGTACACGGGTGGCGGTGCAACCTTGTATATTGATACTGATATTACCAATATTATTCTTTAGTATTGGTACTGTTATTGCCTGAGCTAACGTAGGCTGGGATAAATCTTATCCCAAGCTGGCGTTTGCCTCAGCAATGTAGCTGTTTATCGTTCTATTGTTATCCTAATAAAAAACGCCCTCAGTAGATGCTGGGGGCGTTTTGTTTGTACTTTTTAATTTTGTCCATTGAGCCTAATTTTGTTTACCGCATTCTCTTAACCAATCTTTTCTACAATAAAGCCCATGTTTTCTAATACCTCAGCTTTATCATACGGAGCGATACTGGCCTTACTATGCGCCTTATCTTTTAGATAAGTACGAGCGACTCGTTTAAGATCATCAAGGTTAACCGTTAATAACTTATGACGCATCTCTTGTTGCCAATCCTGCTCTCGTCCGTGTAGCTTTGCAAAACAAGCTTTTACTGCTTCACCGGCAGGAGAGCCGGGTTTATCCATACCAGAGACCACCCCGAGAATTGCTTCTTCTAGCTGTTCTGGACTTTGCTCTTCGTTGAGCAACCAATCAACACTGTTGTTAAAATGTGCAAAAGTTTGCTCGCAGTGCGGATCTCGGTAGCTGTAAAATCTAAATGAGCTGGTATTACTATCATAGCTTGCACCCCCGCCATAAGCACCACCCTGCTCACGGATGGCACTGTGCAGATAACCATTACGTAAATAGGGAGCAAGCACCATCAAAGCTGGGGTATCTGGGTGATCTGCAGGGGTGGCTTGATAGGCACTGGCATTGTGATAGACATTAGTCGCAACCAGCCATGCCATGTCTGCACTCTCTGCTCCGGCTAGTTGCTCTGTAGCGGTCAACGCCTGAGCAAACTCAGCAGGGATATCAAGGTCTATATCCGCTCGCCAGTTATTGAGCTTTTCTTGTTGCTCTGGCGTGCTCATATCATCTTGCCAGCTATCGACGATTAGGTCAGATAGACGTTGCATTTCTTCTTGCTCGCAGATGATGATGGCTTGTTTTGGTAAGTTGATGATGTTTTGATGCAATGTCATTAAGGCATTGGCTAGTTTTTCATAGGCATGTCCATCATTTTCTGCTTGTTCTAAAAATAACTTTAACGCACGCAGAGCCGGTAAGCCACTACGCACATACTCCAAATGCGACTGACGGCACATGTTACGACTGGCGGTTTGCAAGGCATAAGCATGTCCTGCACGAGCGATACGAGATTCCCAACCGGTTTGTTTCTGTGTGAGTAATTCTTTAATGCGATCCTGTTCAGTAAATACGCTGTCATGCATGACTTCTTTGAGTAACTCAATTGCTTCAGGTTTGCGAGCTAACGCACGAGTTGCCATGACAAAATAACTGTTGAGCTGATTGGGGTCTTCTTTACTACTGCGTTGGCTAATGCGGGCAGTCACGCCAGATGACATGGAGGCTTGCTTTGCCTGTAGCTCACGAGCGTTGAGCTTATCGGTGCCTAGCTCAGTAATCAGACCTAAATACAAGGGCAATAGGGGATGATTGATAACCGCATCATTCTGGTTGTTGTCCTTGCTCTCATCTTTGTTATCTGACTGAGTTAACGAGCTCAATAAGGGAATAATGACTTGATAATAATACAGACCATTTGTTCCTGCTGGATATTGGTATAAGATGCTGTCCTTACCTGATAGGATAACGCTTTGCTCGATACCTTGTTTTAGCTCAATCTGTTCAGGAACATCTTCTAGCCCTACTTTTGGTAATAGGCTTAAGTCATCAGGCTTTGCTTGACGTTCAGCAAGAGCTTTAGCTTGTTTTTTAAGCTTATGTTTATCTTCTGGGCTAAGTTCTTCGGCGATTTTATCAAGACGAGCCTGTTCAGCCTGAGCTAATTTAGCATTTTTTTCTGCATCAGGTAGCAAGCTTAAGCGTACACGGTGCGGGTTATCAACCAAGTGTTTTTTTAATAACTCTGGTAACCAACGAGGGTCTTTGACTTGCTCACGCAACCAGTTAAGCTGTTCATCAATTTGCCAGACATCAATCGGATTGCCGTCATGAATGGCAGTGTTAAAACCTTCCATCATGAGATTAAGTCCATAAGGCATGCCATCACCACCGATATGACGCTGGTCTAGCTCTATCTGGTGCAAAATGGTTTCAATACTATCATTGTCAAAGCCTGTCTCTACCAACTCATTAAATAGTTGTAAAATTCCGGTTTCTATCGCTTCGGCATGTTCAGGCTCACTGCCTTGTACCCCAGCAAAAAACGTCATTTCATAGTTGCTATCATCCATCCCAATCAAGGGGCTAGGGGAGGTGGCTAATGGATGCGTCTCCAAATAGGCTTGTAATGGTGAGCCAGAATGCTCTGTAAGCAAACCGTCAAGCAATCGTAATGATAGGCGTTCGTGTGGATCAGTGATGGCTGGTAATAACCAACCGATTACGTGATGTGTTTGAGCTTTGGTTATCTCATCGACGTGATAGGTCTCAGTGGCACTTACCGGAGCACTTAAGCGTTGCTCAGCCACCGATACATGTTTATGTCCAACTGTGAATGTCATCAGTGCATCTTCATGAATACGCGCTTGTACCTGCTGTACAGGGATGTCACCAAAACTCATAATGACGGCATTTGATGGATGGTAATGGCTTTTGTGAAATTCAACCAATTCCTCATGGGTCAAATCTGGAATGTCTGCAGGGTCACCACCTGAGTTATAATGATAGGTGGTGGTTGGGTATAAGTGATGCGACAATGCTTGATACAGTTGTTCAATCTCGCCACTCATTGCACCTTTCATTTCATTAAAGACAATGCCTTTAAACTGAGGTTTATCTGCTTCGTCTAACTCTACACGAATGCCTTCTTGTGCAAAATCTAATGGATGAATATTAGGGAAAAAAGTGGCATCAAGATAGACGGATAACAAGTTAAAAAAGTCTTTTTTATTTTGTGTGGCAAAAGGATACGCCGTCCAATCTGAGGCAGTCATTGCATTCATAAAGGTATTAAGTGAGCGTTTAATCATCGAAAAGAACGGATCACGTACAGGATACTTTGCCGAACCACACAGAGCAGTATGCTCTAGAATATGAGCTTCCCCTTTAGAATCCATTGGTTGCGTACGAAAGCCAATTAAAAACGCATTTTCTGTACTGGGGTGAGCAAGGTGATAATGCATGGCTCCGGTTTGTGTATGTTTGCTAATCAATACGACCAATGACAGTGCATCAATATTACGCTGTTCAACAAGGGTAAATGATGGATGTAGTGTTAGTTCAGGGGCAAAATTTGACATGAAATTCCTTACAGTAGTTAACGATTGCTTATGATCTTGGGTTATTCTAAGACAGGCTGGTTATTTGCGATATAAATGCAATAGACAACTTGCTTAATAATGGTAAATAACAGGCTAATAGCTATCATTTATTAATTTATATTACACAGGCCTCAATTTGCTTGCATAATATAAAGGTTAAATACCCAAATCATGGATAATAAATAAATTGATGGCTCTGGGTCTGCTAGTGACTACAATTACCGACTTAATTTAGTGAATTTAATTGTCGACTTTAATCTGTGAACACTTAGCACAACCCTATTCTTGAGTAAGAATGTTGGCTGGATATCGCTATTTTATGGTGACTCATGGTTATAAATCAAGAGGATAATTGTTTTATTTTTTATCAATCATACCAATTTTATTAATCACAGCAAAAAAGCTCCACAAACTTTTGTTTATGGAGCTTTTTATGACTAACGCTATGGCTTTATCAGCCAGCTAAGACGATATCTACTTAAGACGATATGTAACGCCCATGTACAGGCCTTTATCAAATTCGCTATCCGCATCTTCGATCTTCTTATGTGCTAACTTAACCGTAGTCTTATAATCAAGTGAGTTTGATAACTCATATGAAAATGAAGAAGACAAAGTATTTTTGGTTACGTCTGCCGAACCTTCATTGTTTTCATGACTTAACTGCCATGTATTTTCCCAATCAACACGATCTGTCAACTCGTAAGTTAAGCCCATATCATTGGTAAAGATATAGCTGTCATCACCATCATCTAACTCAGCGGTAAACTTCGCTTCATTTGAGAACTGAGTCTTATTGCTAATAGGATAGTAATAGTTGCCTTCTAGCTCCAACAATGGATTACCACTGTCACCTTTAAAGTTGTTAGCAACAAGACCAACACCAGCACGCACATCCCAACCATATTTACGAGTAGAGACTTTTTCTTTAGTCAATACATCATAAGCGCGGATAGTACCAGCAGCACCTAGATTAACACCCAAAGCTTTTTGAATATCAGCAATCCAGTATTGAGCATATCTGTCTGGGTTTTTCTTTATGTAGCTGTCTTCTTGTTCGATAATTTGAGCAACTTTTTGGTAAGTGCTAGCACTTGGTACACGAGCTAAATTGCCATTCTCAACCAGTGCTTCAATTAAACGCATGGTCTTTGCCATTGGCGTTACATTTACCACACGACCGTAGCCGACACCACCAGATACTTTTACGAACGGGTGCTTAAGACCGGCGTAATCGCCTTGTTTTTCTTGGATTCTAAGTTCACCACCACCATACCAAAAGGCATTGCTAGCTTGCGGATTCAAGTACTTGTCATAAGTGACAGAAGCGTGACCTTTATAGTTTTCTTGACGCTTGGCATTTTTTGCCCCGCTTTTAGAGACCTGACCGTCCAAGCCAGCTTCGTACTTGACCGTTGCATCTGCATCCGATACAGACTTTTCGTAATCCACACCCAACTTTAAGTCATAGCTAGTTTTGCTGTTTTTGCTGTCATTAACATTCAATGAACCATTTAAATAGGCATCCTCATAGCTTGAGCTTGCCTTATTGTAGTCAAATAAGCTCACAGGGTGGTTAACCACTACGCTGTTTACTCTTTTTCCTGTCAACGCAGTGTAGGCTGAATCACTAAACTTAGCCAGACCATTCCCTGCATTCTCTGTTAAGCTACCATTACCTGCCATTGCTGAGGTTGCAACTGTTGCTAATAATACAGTTGTTAGGGCTTTTGAAAGTGTGTTTACTTGCATGTATATCTCCTGTTGTTTTAGAATAAATAAGTCTCCGAGATTAAAAAATCTATACCACAAAAAACCCACCACCACAAAAAAGGTGCTGGCACCGAACAAAGGTGATGGCTCTCTTAAACTTACCTGCGGCAATCATACTCCTTTATGTTAAGAAAGTAAATATTGTCAATAATAATAGATACATTAAGAAAACAGAAGAGGATATCTTGCAACAAAATGTTACAAAGTGTCTGGCTGGGATAAATTCTTAACAGCATTTAATAAAAAAAGCCGATATTATAACAAACTATTGTTCTTTAACAGGGGAATAGTGCATAATACAACTTCATTCATCGTTACCGTCCATTAGGGCGTGTTGAGAATTGACATAAAATATTTTAGAACCGTATAAAACCAAATTATGTTACGTTAAAAATGGTTAAATTTCATCTAAACAGCGTTAAAAGTCTTGCCAATATATTTATATTACCTTCGACTTTCGCCTTGTTTAGCTAAAATTTTCCTCATTTTTATCTGTAATCTCAATTCTCAACACACCCTAACCTAATACATAGCCGTCACCGTCATGCTCGAACTTTGGTCAAAAGAGATAATTATTCAGCGATTACTAGCAATTAGTCTGTTGGTGGTTTTGCTGTTACTGTGCTTTAAGGTGATGGAGTTTTTTATCGTGCCTGCGCTTTGGGCAGCAATCATCGCTTATGTTACCTTTCCACTGTACAACTTTTTTTATAATACAGTGAAGTTTAGTTCTAGTTTTAGTGCTTTGATTATGACGGTTGTTATCTCTTTGATGATTGGCTTACCCGTTGTCATTGGTGTTATTGCCTTACAACAAGAGGTGCTTGACTTATATAAGACCTTGCTGTATCGGGTTAAATTGGGCTATTTAGATGTACCTGAGGAGATTAAGAATCTACCCATCGTCGGACAACAGATTAAAGATAGCTTATTAGCAATTAACAAAAATCCAGAAGGCTCTATGGAGGCTTTGCGGACATGGATTAATTCGCATCTGTACTATGGTAAAGTGGCGATGGATGTGGTGTTACGCAATATGGCAAAATTGGGTATGATGGTAATGACCTTATTTTTCTTTTATCGAGATGGGATTAGTCTTATTACTCAGGTTCGACAGGCGTTACGTAACATTATTGGTGATACCATTGATGGCTATATTACTTCAGTGGGTGCAACGACGCGGGCGGTGGTTTATGGTATTGGTTTTACGGCGTTAGCTCAAGCATTGCTTGCTGGTATTGGTTATGTGGTAGCAGGTGCTCCTAATCCTTTTTTACTCGGGTTAATCACCTTTGTGGTGGCTCTTATTCCTTTTGGTACGCCTTTTGCGTGGGGTGGGGTAGCTTTGTGGTTAATTAGTCAAGGGCATACCACCGAGGGTATTGGCTTAGGCCTGTGGGGTACTTTGGTTATCAGTTGGGTGGATAACTTGATACGTCCAATGGTAATCAGTGGGGCAACGCAGATTCCATTTATAATTATCTTTATCGGTGTATTAGGTGGCTTGACCGCATTTGGCTTTGTCGGCTTGTTTATTGGTCCTGTGGTGTTAGCGATTGGACTGGCAGTGTGGCGAGAGTGGATCAGTCAACACAAAAATGAGCTGTTTGCTAATCATGCCATGCATCAACAAAACAAACAAATGAAATTACCTTTTGATAACTCTTGATACATAATGGTTGCTATATGCCTTTTGATAAATCGCTAATGTTAAGTGACGAACTAAATGCCTATAGTGACCAAAATGGAAAAGTATCACAGGCAAAATGGGGAGAAATTTCCGTAGCATCTGCACCACCGTACAGCCAGCAAGGAAATTTTTACCAATTTTGCCGACTACTGTAATCTTTTATTTTTTCGGTGACAATAGTACGTAATTTCAGTAAATAAAAGACAACGCTAATCAAACTTCTAATCTTATGAAAAAACTTACCATTGTTGCAGATCACAATATCGCTCATTTAGACAGTTATTTTAATTCACACATATTAGGGGTGGAGAGTGAAGTCATTGCCATGGCAGGGCGTGATATTAATTCAGTCGTCCTTGAGCAAACAAAAGCAGATGCCCTTTTGGTGCGCTCAGTGACACCCGTGAATCAAAGCTTACTGGATAATAATCAACGACTGCAGTTTGTTGCCTCAGCCACCATAGGCACAGACCATGTTCAGGAGGATTATTTAGCCGACCGTCAGATCCATTTTGCCAATGCTTGTGGTTGCAGTAAGCACTCAGTTGCTCAATATGTCATCACTGCTATTTTGCAATTACAGCCTGCTTTTGCTGAGCAGTCTATTACTCTGGGAATTATCGGGTTAGGTAATATTGGTACGGCATTATCCTATTATGGACAACAGCTCGGTTGGCGAATCCTTGCTTATGATCCCTTTGTTGATGGCAAACACGCTGTGATGAGTCAAACTGGGCAACAAACACTAACTGAGCAAAAAGGTGGCGGTGTTCAGCTTGTATCCCTTGCGGAGTTGCTGAACGTTGCTGATGTAGTTAGTTTGCATGTACCATTAACCACAGAGGCACAATCCGTTTACCCAACTTACCACTTGTTTGATGAGCGAGCATTTACACTCATGAAGCAAGATAGCCTACTGATTAACTCTGCGCGAGGACCAGTGATTAAAGAATCGGCTTTATTGACGGATATTGCTCAGACAGGCAGGCAAGTGGTGTTGGATGTTTTTGAGCATGAGCCAAATATTGAGGCAGAGTTATTGAATCAATTAGCGATTGCGACACCACACATTGCAGGTTATACCTTAGAAGGCAAAGTACGTGGCACGCAAATGATTTACCAAGCGTTTTGTGATTATTTTGGTTTACCTTTACGACAATCTATGGATAGACTGTTAGCGGACAATCCTTTTTATTGGCAAGACTTGTTAGCCAATCGGGATAGATTGGCAGAGTTTTATTCCATTATGCAAGATGATACAATGCTTAGACAAGCCATACGCCCTAATGATACAGGCGATAATGATATAAGTGGCAATAATACAAGTGACAATGATCCCAACAAACATTATCAAGTGCATGGTGAAGACTTTGATACACTGCGTAAGCACTACCCACTAAGACGAGAATGGCAACTATAGTTAATTGAACCCATTTATGCCTCATACTTATCCACAACCTACAGATGTGCCACCAGAGCAGTTGGCTTATTGGCTCAATGCTAAAGGCTCACTCACTGCGCTACTTGAAGAAAAAGCCCGACAACCGTTGAGAGTGCAACCTACCTTTGAGGGTTATCGCTTGTTGACTCTGGAACAAAAACAACAACTGCAACTCAATCGTCAACAGCTGAATCGTCCGATACTCGGTTGGGTGCGTGAAAGCCTCTTGTATGGTAATGAGCAACAGCCTTGGGTATCTGCTCAAAGTATTTTTCCTCTGGTGAGTTTACAAGGGGAAGCAAAGCGACTCAAAAACCTAAAAGGCACACCGATTGGCTATGTGTTGTTTAAGCGACAGCAAAGACTGCCTAATCAACGCACCATTCATCACACCGCTCAAGGTTGGCAACGCCAAACATTGTATGATTGGCATGGTCGCCATTTATTAATTAGTGAAACTTTTTTGTGGTAGATTCTGTGGTGGCTAGGGCGTTTGAAACAATTTTGCTTACCAGTATCCCTAACGTTTGAATTTGGGGCGTGCCCTAGGCGTGACAAGCAGTCGCAGTAAAAATAGATGTTGTATCTCTTTGAAATTTGGTAGAATGGGCGATTACGCTAACACCTCCACAGAAAAACAGTGAACGAAAGAAAAGGTAATAATACGTGACATCGGAAAACTTCATTCAATATGCTCGAAAAATCTTCCTAACTGTACTCGGCAGTTGTTTTATTGTCTATGTCGCCATGATTTTACTTTCATATTCACCAATGGATTCCAGCTGGTCGCATATTGGTAGCAATACGGTCATTGCTAATATGGGTGGGAAAACAGGGGCGTGGATAGCCGATCTTTTGTTTACCTTTCTTGGACATAGTATTTGGCTGTTATTGCTGGTTGTGTTGTATGAGGTCAGCTTGCTATGGTGGCAACGTAAGGTTACCCTATTACCTTTGCGTATCTTGGGCTACATGTTTTTGTTATTAGCGCTCAGTGCGAGTTTAACGATACACAGTACCATTGGGCAAACGCTGATTGATCCAGATACGGGTAATCTCTATCTACCTTTGTCTATTGCTGAAGATATGCTTGCCAGTGGTGGCGTGGTTGGCTATGAATTGGCAATTCGCTTACATTTGATGCTGACACAATTGTGGACGGTATTGTTCTTATTTGTATTTGTCTTTTTAACGGCGACCTTTGCCTTTGATATTCATTGGGTGGCGTTTGCTAAAAGGTTAATTTATCGTGATCGTCATGAAGAAGCGGAGCATGGCGCAGATGAAACAGATTTGCTAGAAGGATCTGATGACTCATCACAAGCAGAGACAGAGAAGCCGTTAGATACGATAGAGAAACAGCCTCAAGATAACAAGGCGGCAGAAGAAGAGTTTATTATCGATTTATCGACGGGTGAACGCTTATCAAAACATCAACAACTGCGTTTAAATTTTAATAAAAAACTGCCAGAAGCCAGTGAATCTAACAATCAAGAGGGTAAAAACACAAGGGTTAGCAATCATACTGACGCTGGCAATCATTTAAGTGACGATTTAGGTCATGACTCAAACCTCAATCTAAGTGATGAGCAGGATCAAAGCAAGCAGAGTACACAGCGAATACAAGCTCGACAACAAGCAGGCACGGATACCCCAGAATTAGACGAATTCCTATATCAGTCTGATTTTACTGAACTCTCAGCAGCGCAGTTTGCACCGACAGCTACTAGTCAATCGACCGATGGCTTTGAAGCAACAACCAGCCTTAAATCAACAAACAGCTCTAAATCAACAAATCACTTCAAACAGTCAGAGCATAAGCAACCAAATAACAAGCAGTTAAATAATAAGCAATCAAGTAGTCAATCGACAACTAGTAATCGTTCTATTCATAGCTCTGTGCATGGTGCTACGCATAGTCAATCGATGAACGCATCATCTGCCACAGCTCGTACAGCGATGATGGATACGCAAGTCAATAAGTCTCAACTAAACAAAGCTCAAGCAACCGCTATCAAGGTTGAGCCTACGTTCGATTGGAATAATCCAGATACTGTTGAACACTTACTGTCAGAAGCTGAGCAAGTTGAACAGCAACGTCGGTTGGAGATTATGCAAGCGAATCATCATGCGAATAGTCATACAGACTATCATGAAGACAAGCTGGCAGATTCTCAGAGTACCAACGTTAATAATCAACCAACAGCAAAGCAATCAAAAATAGCACAACATGCTGAAGACAAGGTAACGCCTACCAATGGGCAAGGGTTACACTTTGATTATTTTCAAGAGGTGGATGCTTACCCAAATAGCAATCATGATACTCAAGCAACGACTGATAAGCTTAACTTGACAGGTACTCAAAGTAACCGAACTCAAGGAGCAGAAGAGATTACCTCTGCTTGGCTTGCATTAACCGATTTGCCAGACATACAAGATGTACAAACTGAAATGTCTTCTGTTAAGCAAGAAAGCGAGTTAGCTACTACAAGCACTATTGCTACAGCCAGCACGATTGATACCGGTAATGCTGGTCAGGAATCTCAAGATAATCCTGATGATGATAATTATCTCGAATGTGACTATGGTTATGATAATGACTATCTCAATGGTGAGGAGTTGACGCATTATTTTGAGACTGAGCATGATATTGCAGAAGATATTACCAACAGTCTTTTGGTGGATTATTCAGAATCGACAGTTTCTCAGTTCGAACAAGGAACTAACTCAGCACAAGTTATTGAATCATCTCAAACAGAGCGACTGCCAGTTAAAAAAACAAGCCAAACGACATCCGGCATGATGCTAAATGAAAAAGAGGATAAGCAAACACCAGTAGTAGAGATGTCAACTAAGCCAGCTGTGGCAACTAAACTAGCCAATAAATTCGCTAAAAAGGATGAAGGTAATAAAGTTGTCGAACAAACGCAACAACAAAAAATAGACGATACAAAAAGTGAGATTGTTAGCAATAGTGCTAAGGCTAATAGCCCTCAACTTCCCAAAAAGACAGGCAATAATAAAGAAGATAGTAGTAAAAAAAATAACAATGATACCTACAATGATATAAAAGTTGCTAACAGTGCTAAGCTTAAGAACCAATCTAAGCCGATAAACAAGGCACAGACTGCGGATAAAGCAACTGAGAGTAGCAATAGTATGCTTGATAAAATACGGGCAAACAAACCCTCATCTAACAAAAATGGCATGACCAAACTCACGGCAAGCATTAAAACCATGCTACAAAATACACATAAAGTTGCTGAAAAACAGACGCAAGCGGATAATAAATCGCAACCACTCAACGGACAGGCGACAGAGGATCTTAATCATCGTAGTTCAGTGAATGAAGTCAGTGGAGATAAAATCAAAAAAGGTGAGATTGCAGAAGCCGAGCATCATGAGTTTGAATATCGAGAGATTGATGTGCAAGAAGTTGATGTTAAGGAAACTGAATTTAGGGAATCTGATTTCAAGGAAGTTGCAATACAAGAAGTTGAATTCAAAGAGCATGATATTCAAACCCCTACAGAGGCAATCATTGAGCCTGTAGAGGCAATGGAACAAGTTGGCACACAGCAACAACAACCAGCATTCAACGAACAAGCGCCTGTGCACCTACCAGATATTGCCGATGATCATGCTTTTGTTGGTAAGTCAAGAGCGTTTCAGACAGCAAAATATCGCCAGAGCTTATCAGATATTCCTAGCTTAGATATTTTAGATAGACCCGATCCCGATCGCCAGCCAAGTTATACCGCTGATGAATTACAGCAATTATCAGACTTGCTAGAAATTAAATTGCAGGACTTTAATATCAAAGCTGAAGTGGTACATGCGATTCCAGGTCCTGTGGTGACTCGCTTTGAAGTTGAGCTAGCTCCAGGGGTTAAGGTTGCTAAGGTTGTCAATATATCTCGTGACTTAGCACGTTCTTTATCCATGGCATCGTTACGGGTGGTGGAGATCATTCCGGGTAAGCCTTATATCGGTATCGAAGTACCCAATAAAAAACGCGAAATGGTAAGGCTAATTGAGTTGTTGGACACGGAAAAATATCGTGATCCCAATGGTCAAATCAGTATGGCAATGGGTAAAGACATTGGTGGTAAGCCAATTATCACTGACCTTGCCAAAGCCCCGCACATGCTCGTTGCTGGTACGACAGGTTCGGGTAAATCAGTGTTGGTAAATTCCATGCTGTTATCCATGCTCTTAAAGTATAAGCCTGAGGAATTACGCTTGATTCTGGTTGATCCAAAACAGCTAGAGTTGGCAAATTATAATGACATCCCGCATCTGTTAACACCTGTGGTCACGGATATGACAGAAGCGGCAGGCGCGTTATCATGGTGTGTGTCAGAGATGGAACGCCGTTATCAGCTTATGAGCTTACTACGAGTGCGTAAACTAAAGGAATTTAACAAAAAAGTCATCGAAGCCGAAAAAGCTGGACAGCCAATTATTGATCCATTATGGCGACCGAATGATAGCGTTAGCATTGACAAAGCACCCAAACTTAAACCCTTGCCTATGATTGTGATTGTTGCCGACGAGTTTGCTGATATGATTATGCAGGTAGGGAAACAAGCAGAAGAGTTAATCACTCGTCTTGCTCAAAAATCTCGAGCCTCAGGAATTCATTTGATGTTGGCAACTCAACGTCCTTCGGTAGATGTGATTACCGGTCTGATTAAAGCTAACGTACCTGTGCGTGCTGCCTTGCGAGTGAACTCAAAAGTTGACTCTAGAACTATCTTAGACACAGGTGGTGCAGAAGATATGTTGGGTAATGGTGATATGCTGTTTTTAGGACCTGGGCAAATTGAAGCCGAACGTGTTCATGGTGCATTTGTTAGCGATGAAGAAGTGAACCGTGTCTGTGAGGCATGGCGTGAACGTGGTGCTCCTGACTATATAGATAACTTTGGGGATAATTTCCAACTAGCAAGCTCAGATAGCTCAGGCTCTAGCAGTGGCGGCACCTCAGGGGAAGATGATTCTTTTTATAATGAGGCGGTTGCCTTTGTGTTAGAGACTCGTAAGGTCTCTGCTTCTAGTATTCAACGTAAATTTAGCATTGGTTATAATCGAGCTGCTCGCATTGTTGATTCCATGGAAGAGGCAGGCATCGTTGGCCCTATGATTAAGGGTAAACGAGAGATTTTGGTATAGCTGTATTCATTGCTATTGTCGGTTTTTTGCTGTCAGTTTTAGTGTCTCTATTGTTTCCATTGTCTCTATCTAGGTCAGTGTCCATTTGTTGTCTATGCGTTTTGTTTGCTTTTCTTGCACAAGTGATACAGCTTTTGAATCGTTTGATTGCTTATGCTAAGATAGCCATAACGTATTCAGTCATAAAATATTCAGCCATAAACCAGAGGAGTGAACAATGTCATTAAAGTTAACCTATAAATTATTACCCGCAATTATCGGTTTTATTACTTTGCCTTTGGTTGTAGGCTGTCAGGCTCCTACAAGCGATCATCATGCTCGTCCCGAGATGCACATTCCGCTTGAACTAAAAGAAGGGATGGCAACTAACCCAGAAATATTGCCACTTATGCCAAAAGTTTTAAGCAGTTATAATTGGCAATTAGAGTCAGTCACAGATAAAAACCAACAGCCAATTAATACCTTTAATAATCTAAAAAAACCTGTCAGTTTGTCTTTTTCCATGGATAAACAATCAGTGGATAAGCAAGATGCAGAGCTTTCAATCGGTCTATATTTAGGCTGTAATCAGATGTCTGCACCAGTTGACTTAAAGGATTTCAATTTGACGATTGGTTCAATGATGACAACCAATATGTACTGTGCAGACTTAATAGAAAAAGAACAACAGCTAACAAAGCTAGTTGCGGGTACCAGTCTGCTGACCGTTTATCCTATTAATTATTTAACAGAATTACCAAATAATTTGCCAGAAAAAATGCAACTAAGGCAACGAAGCGCTGACGGTTCGGTGTTGGTGTGGCAGGGTACATTGACTGACACTGCCAAATATGGCAAAGGCGAAACGGTATTTTTAGAAGTTGCTCCACAGACGGTGCACTGCTCAAGTGGCATTAATCAGACCTGCTTAAAAGTGCGTGATGTCTATTATAATAAGCAATCCATTAAATTAGGTGTTGGTGATTGGCGTCCGATGAAACAGAGCATCAAAGGTTATGTGCATAATCCCAATACACGTAACGTATTAAGAGTAAAAAAATATATCACAGACCCTGTTGATGTTAAAGGTAAGCAAATCGTATATCGTTTAGATATGGTTGTGGAAACAGAATTTCTGAATAACGCAAACAGTCAATAAATGATAAAGGTACAATCAATAAGCTCACAGTTAACCACAACACAATCAATCATAATGCAATGCAAATAGCAAAAAATTTGATATTTACAGGAGTTGCAGGGACGGGGAAGACTTACCACCTGCAACAGATAGCGAAGGACTATACAGAAGTTCTGAGCCCTGTCGATCAGCAACAGATACTGACGACGCTTGTTCAACCATTAAACTGGCGGGAAGTGATTTGCCTTGTTTTTTTACAACAACGGCAACAGGGCTGTGAGTTACTCAAGGTTGCAGAGATTGTTGATCATCCATTTTTTCAGGCAAAAGCCAGTATTAATAGACGAGAAAAAAGCTTACAAAATCAAGTGTGGGGTGAGTTGCAAAAATATAGCTCTCCAGAATCAAAGACGGTCAAACAAAAAAACAGAGCATCTCAGGCATTTTTTGATAAAGATAGCTCTAGTAATTGGTATCTATTGACAACGGCATTGCCCTTGCTAACCGAACTACAGGGCTTACTGGATGAATATCAAAACGCCCAAACCCAGCTTGATAATCATAATGTTAATAGCCGTAAAAAAGAGCGTTATAGCCTAGTGAGTTTTCATCAAGCTTATGGTTATGATGAGTTTGTTGAGGGGATTCGTCCTGTTATCGATGAGCAAACAGGACAAATGCGTTATTGCATTCAACAAGGCGCTTTTTTAAAATTATGTCAACAGGCCAAAAACGATCCACAGCATAGATATGCTATGCTTATTGATGAGATCAATCGCGCTAACGTCACGCAAGTGTTTGGCGAGCTAATGAGCCTAATTGAAGCCAATAAACGGGCTGGGCAAACGGACGAGATGAAAGTACAGTTGGCATATTCTGGACAAGACTTTAGTGTGCCGAATAATGTTGACATCTTTGCTACTATGAATACGCAAGACTATTCGTTAGTGAATTTAGACAGTGCTTTTCGCCGTCGCTTTGAGTTTGTTGAGCTTTTACCAGCTAGTGAGGAATTAGGACAACTGACTGATCATGAAGGAAATCCAATAGCGCTTGGTAAGTTGCTAGAGGGACTGAATAAACGCATCATCCAGCGACTGGGTAAGCAATATCAGCTAGGGCATGCGTATTTTTATCATGTTAAACACATTCATGAGTTGCTCGGTGTCATGGTTAGGCAGATACTACCACAGCTGATTGACCATGCGACTCAATTTAGCCATCAGCCACAGGCGCTGGTTGCCATTTTAGCATTAAATAAAACGCCGTGGTTAGTCACAGATACTGGTGATGGGCAAGGCACTCACAATCAGCTGACGCAAGCCAGTTATCAAATCAACCCAGAACTACAGTCACTGCTGAATAAAGTAGATCCTAAACAAATGCTTGCTATGAATAGTACCAGAACTCATCAGCATACAGAGGAGCAACTTCCCAAGCTTGATAGTCAATTCTTAACCGCAAGTGCTTTTGAGCAGTTGTATTAGATTTTCAACTAAACCTTTCCTTTATAAAGAAAGGCTTAGTTGGGTACTTTTTTATTTTGGTCACTATATCTACTAATCCCAATTAATCATAAACCTGACGATTAAGCATACATCTGACGCATTACTTTTTTATCATGTTTACCGACCGAAGTTTTTGGCAGTGCATCAAGGAATTTAAATTGTTTTGGTACGCCATAACTCGGTAAGATACCCCGCTCTACCGCTTGTTCAGCTAAGGCTCGGATGTCGTCTTCTGTGGTGTCGGCATGCGTTGGTTTTTTTACCACAAGGGCTAAAGGTCGTTCACCCCAACGCTCATCTTCTATACCAATTACTGCAATATCGGCAACGGATGGATGTAAGGATAAAATAGTCTCAAGCTCTAAGGAAGATATCCATTCACCACCTGACTTAATCACGTCTTTGAGTCGGTCGGTAATCACCACTGTGCCATCGCTGTCCATTTTAGCAATATCGCCTGTGTGCAGATAGCCACCGTCCCATAGTTCATTGCCTTTGTCTTCGTTCTTAAAGTAGCTTTGAGTAAGCCAAGGAGTTCGTATGACCAGCTCACCGGTACTGTCGTTATCAGCAGGTACGGGTTTATTATTTTCATCCCATAATTGTACTTCGGCCATCAACACAGGTTTACCAGTTTTGCAACGCTGACGGATTTGTTCTTCTTCTGATAGGTTCTCATCAATGACATCAGTGGTGCACACCAGCGGAGCGGTCTCAGACATACCGTAGCCGGTGACGCATTTAACGCCTTTTGCCATGCCTGCTTTTGCCAAGCCTTCAGTGAGTTTTGAACCACCAATGGTCATTTTTAGACCATCAAGGCGAGTATTGCTAACTTCTGCTTGGTGCAGTAACATCTGCAACACGGTTGGTACACCATGGGTAAAGGTGACCTTTTCTTCTTTAATTAAGTTGATCATCAGCTCTGGGATATAACGACCAGGATAGATTTGCTTTAAACCACACATGGTTGCCGCATAAGGCATGCCCCATGCGTGTACGTGGAACATAGGGGTGGCAGGCATGTAAACGTCGTTAAAGCTAACGCTTTGTTCCCCAGGCATCATGGCAAAGGTCGCTACTAACGCTAAGGTATGTAGCACCAACTGACGATGGGTGAAGAATACGCCTTTAGGGTCGCCTGTAGTTCCAGAAGTATAAAAGGTGGTGGCGATACTATCTTCATCAAAATCAGGAAAATCAAACTGATCACTGGCATTTGCTAGCAATGCTTCATACTCACCAACCACATGTCTGCTATTGCTTTCTAAAATGGCTTCTGCGGTCATGCCATGATCATCCAACCAAATGACATGCTCAATGGAGGAATTATCAAACTGATAATTCTTAATCATAGGTGCAAATTCTGAATTCAGCAGTAGCACTTTTGGTTGAGCGTGATTGATGGTGTAAAGGATTTTTTCTGGAGAAAGGCGAATATTGACCGTTTGAATGACATATTGTGACATAGGTACGGCAAAATACGCTTCCAAATAGCGTGGCGTATCCCAATCCATAACCGCAATAACATCGCCTTTTTCTAAGTTTAAATCAGCTAAAACATTAGCCAGTTGATTGATACGACGGAAAAAGTCGGTATAGGTCATGCGTACTTTATCAGCATAAACAATTTCTTGATTTTGTGCGGTTAATCTGGCACGAGAGAGTAAACTTTTGATTAATAATGGATAAGCATAGGCCTGTTCTGCGGATTGATAGCCCTTGCTGTGGCGGGTATTATTTTGATGAGTCTTAGACATGAAAACCTCCTTGTTAGTTCATGGTAGCTGTTAACTTTGTTCGCTTATCATACTAACTCATTAAGCAAAAGTCCAATTTTTATTTTTCTCCCAGCGTTTAGTGTTGCTATTAAACAAATACCCGACCATCAGCTGTATCATGTACATGGATGTCCACGTCATACATTTGTTTAAGGTTTTTTGCCGTCATGACCTCATCAGGATGACCTTGAGCCAATATTTCACCGTTTGACAACGCTACGACATGATGCTTTTGTTCGCTTCATTCACGAGCTTTTGTAAGTAAGCAAACAATTTACGCTGGTGCTTGATATCCAGATGATTTGTTGGCTCATCGAGCAGTAGCACATCGGTACCTTGCATCAATGCCCGCACAATTGCCATTCGCTGTTTTTCACCACCTGATAGAGTTTGGATACGCATCTCAGCCAGTTCGAGTAAATCAAACTCTGATAAAAATTGTTTGGCGGTATCAATTGCTTGTTGGTTTGGTTGCTGATACCATGCTAAGTTTGGAATCATACCTAGTAACGCATAACCCAACACGGTCAATGGCGCTTCAAAGCGTTCGTGTTGTCCTACCCAAGATAGTTTACCCGCCTGAATTAAGCTTGTGACATCCTGATCTCTACATCGAACGCTTCCTGTTACCTCACAACCACTGACTTGACCTAACAAGGCATGGATTAAGGTGCTTTTCCCCGCTCCATTTGCTCCGATAATAGCGATTAACTTATCAGCGGGTAGCGATAAAGCTTCGATATTGAGCAATTGTTTTTGTCTGTGTTTTACGCTTAAC
>PDWI01005381.1_pt1 | contig 27335 bp, 21 predicted proteins | sample 1430891 | NCBI WGS metagenome assembly PDWI01 (sample SAMN01162508, study PRJNA174530) | Oral metagenome, whole genome shotgun sequencing project. | biome: Marine environment; feature: Marine mammal; material: Swab sample of the gingival sulcus; isolation source: swab sample of gingival sulcus... | reverse complement strand
TCAATCAGAAGTACGCTACCTTACTCCATTAGTATTGGATAGCAAGAAGAAGAAAAAGTATTGTCGCTTCAAAAAGAGTGGCATTAAGTATATCGACTATAAAGATGCAGACTTCCTTAAGAAGTTCTTGAACGAACAAGGAAAGATCTTGCCACGTCGCATTACAGGGACATCATTGAAGTTCCAACGTCGTGTAGCACAAGCTGTAAAGCGTGCTCGCCACTTGGCTTTGCTCCCTTACGTTACAGATAATATGACTAAATAATTGAATGGCTACGGTCGCAACTTTCTAATCCCTCAGGGAAAAGCTATCGTTGCAACAGAATCAGCTAAGAAAGTTCTTGCTGAAAACCTAAAGCAACGTGCACACAAAATCGCTGCTGCTAAGGCTGCAGCTGAAGAGCGTGCTAAGGAGCTTGAAGGAGTAAAGCTTGTTATCGCTGTAAAGACTGGTGCTCAAGGAGCAATCTACGGTTCAGTGAACAATATTCATATTGTAGAAGAGCTTGCTAAGAAGGGTATTGAAGTAGATCGTAAGATCGTTGTAGTAAAGGGCGTTAAAGCTCTTGGTAGCTACACTGCTTCTGTTCGTTTCCACAAGGAAGTGAACGTAGAACTACCTTTCGAGGTTGTTTCTGAAAACGAACCAGTTGTAGAGGTTAAAGAAGAAGTAAAGGAAGAAGCATAATTCTATACTTACATCAAATAGAGATAAGGTATGTCCGTTGGGCATACCTTATTTTTTTGCAACTTTCTTTGCTTCTAATCATTTGCTAAAGTCGCTCAGTCCTCTTGTGATTTCTCTTGTTTGCTTATCTCTAAAAGAAGATTTTGTTTTTAAGTAAAATGTTGAGTAAAGCTTAGCTTTTGATTGTTTTTAAGAAATAAATCTCTGCTTTTATTTAGAATTGTATTTCTTTTAGTCCTTGAGCTGTTGAAATTGCTTTGTCGTAATGATAAGTGGAGTGAATGGTTTTCTATTTATTTTGATTAATTGTATGCCGTTAATTCAAAAAATGCTGTATATTTGTCCTTGAAAATAATTAAATACTCTATTATTGTGATGAAAAAGATAAGAGACACTAAGTTTTATCCTTGGATTGTTGTAGGATTGTTGTGGGTTGTAGCATTGCTTAATTATATGGATAGGCAAATGCTTTCAACTATGAAAGACGCAATGAGCGTTGATATTACAGAGTTGCAGTCAGGCGAAGTTTTCGGGGCTTTGATGGCTGCTTTTATGTGGATTTATGGATTGGCAAGTCCTTTTGCTGGCTTTATTGCTGACCGATTGAACCGTAAATGGCTGATTGTTTGTAGCCTTTTTGTTTGGTCTTCGGTAACGCTTCTTATGGGACTGACAGATAACTATAGCGTACTCTATACACTTAGAGCTATTATGGGCTTTAGTGAAGCTCTTTATATCCCTGCTGCCTTGGCTTTGATTGCTGATTTCCATACAGGGAAGTCTCGTTCTTTAGCTATTGGTGTACATATGACAGGGCTTTATGTAGGGCAGGCTCTTGGTGGATTTGGAGCTAAGCTTTCAGAATTGCTCCCTTCTTGGCACGAAACATTCTTCTATTTTGGTTTATTGGGAGCTATGTATTCGCTCGTGTTGATGTTCTTCTTGTACGAAGCACCTGCTCGTTTAGAGCGTAATAAACTTGATAAACAAGAAGGACTAAAGGCAGAGCATACAAGTCATCAGCCATCTGTGCTGGCAACTTTAGGAACGCTTTTCAAAAGTCCTGCTTTCTGGGGAATGCTTCTATTCTTTACAGCTACAAGTTTGCCAGGTTGGGCTACGAAGAACTGGTTGCCAACGCTCTTTGCCGAGAACTTAGGTATTGAGATGACAGAGGCTGGACCTATTGCTACCTTCACGATTGCTCTTTCAAGCTTCATTGGTGTCTTCCTTGGTGGATTTATTTCTGACCGTTGGGTACAAACGAATATCAAGGGACGTGTTTACACGAGTGCGATAGGTCTTTCGCTAATGGCTCCTGCTTTGCTTTTGCTTGGTTTCGGACATAGCTTCTTTATGATTATTAGCGGAGGTGTTATCTTTGGTATTGGTTTAGGTTTCTTTGATACGAATAATATGCCTATCCTTTGTCAGTTCTTCTCATCTCGTTATCGCTCTACAGCTTATGGTGTGATGAATATGTCGGGTGTTTTAGCTGGAGGTTATATCACGACTAAGTTGGGTGAAAGCCTCGACGGAGCTAACCTCGGACACGATTTTGCACTTTTGGCGGGTATCGTAGGAGCTGTTGTTTTGGTACAACTGCTTGTCCTTCGCCCTAAGACAGACAATATGACGGATTAGTTCGTACGACAAAGTAAGATTATAAACGAATAAATATAAAATAAAGAATATGGAAAAGATTATCGGGCTTATTGATGCCCCATTTACGCCGTTCAATGCTGACGGTTCGGTTAATTATGAGCCGATTAAAGATTATTGCGAATTACTTGTTCGCTCTGGAATGAAGGGGGTATTCATCAACGGTTCTTCGGGTGAAGGTTATATGCTTACTGAAGAAGAGCGTATGAAGCTTGCCGAAGAGTGGGTAAAGGTTGCTCCTCAGGACTTCAAGGTGATTGTACACATTGGTAGCACTTGTCAGACAACAAGCGTAAACCTTGCTAAGCACGCCGAAAAGATTGGTGCTTGGGGTATTGGAGCGATGGCGACACCATTCCCAAAACTTGGCTCTATTGCTCAACTTGTTGATTATATTGAGCCAATGGCTAAGGCTGCTCCTTCATTGCCTTTCTACTACTACCACATTCCTGTTTTCAACGGTGCATATCTTTCTATGCTTGATCTCTTGAAAGCTGTTGATGGTCGTATCGAAAACTTTGCAGGTATCAAATATACATTTGAGAACCTCTACGAGTACAACCGCTGTATGCTTTACAAAGATGGTAAGTATGATATGCTTCACGGACAAGATGAAACAATCCTTTCTTCGCTTGTAATGGGCGGTGCTAAGGGCGGCATCTGTGGTACTTCAAACTACAACGCAATTTGTCTCAATAATATCCTGAAGGCTTACAATGAGGGCGACCTTGAGACTGCTCGCAAGGAACAGAACTACGCTCAGGACGTGATTGATGTGATTGCTCGCTATCGTGGTAATATCTGTGCTGGTAAACGTATTATGAAGCTTATCGGTCTTGACCTTGGTCCTAACCGTAAGCCATTCATCAACATCACAGACGAAGAGGAGGCTAAGATTAAGGCAGAACTTGAAGCCATTGACTTCTTCAACCGCTGTAATAAATAGTAACTTTTATTAGTTAAGGCACGCAAGTGCTTGGGGGGAAAGTCCTCCATTATAAAGATATTAAGACGAAAGACAGCAGGCTGTAGCAAAGTGCTACAGCCTGTTTGTTTTTATTAGCTTGGTAAAAGCTTTTGATTTTTTTCCTGTTTCGTTTTCAGTTTGTTCGGGAACGGACTGTAGTTTTTAGCGGAACGAACTTGAGTTTGTTCCCGAACAAATTCTAAGTGCCACCCCAATGGTTCTCGAGTGCCAAAGCGATGGTACAGTTGTGCCACCCTGATGGCACTTATGCTTTTTGTATGGAGGAGCCTAAAATGTGATTGTTAAAGAAGATATTTCTTACATAATCTCACTCTTTTTGTTGTAAAAGTTGGTTTTTTGTGGTTTCGATGAATTTATCTTAAAAAAATATATAGAATGTTGTTTACCTTACTTATAAGTAAGTATTTTAATCCTATTTTATATTGTTTTTATATGTAAAATTAGATTTTATATCATTTTTATTTTGATGGTATTGTTTTTTTTTTACATTTGGGAGTGGGTGATTAAGAAAGAAAATAAACCTCCCCCTTTATTATATAGCCTTTTACATCATCTACTATTTATTTTGTCTATGATTTTAGGGGAGTCTAATAAATAAACTTTAAAATAAATAAAAAGGTATGGAATTTAAATTTGAAAAAGAAGTTTATAAGCCTATACACGTATCCTCTTTCTTTTTGGTTAAGGGGCTTGATATAATGACTAATTTCTCGATGAGTGGAAATGTTGATGATTGGAACGAAGGAGACCTTTTAGATGGCGAATTTGAAGATTCAGACGTTGACGATTGGAAGCTTGGAGGTGGTCTTGGAATAGGTTAGCTAATTGAGGTTTAGGCACTAATAATTAGCAAAGAAGAAGTTGCTAAGACAATCACAGAGCTTTGTTGAAGTGCTATTGAAGCAAAACGATCTCTGTTGTTAATTACAGGAAATTAAGAAAATAACTAATAACAATAAAAAATAAAGAAAAATGAAACGATTATTTCAATGGGTAGCTTTGGCTACTATTGGCTTATTGCTCTTTTCTTGTGAAAAGAGTGATCCATCAAACAATGGAGGTCAATCAAATATCAAAGAACTTGTTGAGTATTCTGATCTACAACGTTTTGAGATGTCAAGCTCTCTGAGTTCTGTCTCTATAGAGGGGCTTAGTAGTAATACGGATAAGGTCTCTAAAGATCAGCCACGTGCTACATTGCATTTTAATGGTTTAGACCAGTCTGCGACGACAACGCTTAAGGCAGAAGACTTTGGAGCAACTAAGCGTCAAGCTCGCTGGGGCGTTATCTATGATGGAGGGCAGTATTATGCTCTCAACTGTGATGATGCTGAATCTACAGAGCCTAATGACCCAATTAATAATACCGTCTTTTTCAGGGGGACTACGACTAATAATACGATTCAAGATGCAGAGATTAGGATGTATTGTCGCTCCTTGAAGAATCTAAAGAATGTAACTAAGGGGTTTATGGTTCTTGAGGGGGAGGCAGGCGATGAGCCTAACAGTACGAAGCAATACTTTACTTCAGAGAAGGGTACTGCTCCTAACCACCGCCTTGAACCATTAATGATTAATGAGTTTCAAGATGATCGTCATATCCCTATTATGACTAAACTTGAGAACTTTGCAGAGATAATTAGACCTTTGGGGAGTGGTAATTATGTTCGTTTAGGACCTCGTGGCTCCTTGATTGGCTTGAGTATTAAGAATTCTCTATCCGAAGACATCATCATTACGCATATCTTGGTTGAGAAGTCTGGAGCTTTAGACTATAGTGGTTACTTTGATTGGGGAAATCCCCTTGGTAATACTGCACGCTTTATCCCAGAATATAGCACAACGAGTCCCACTCTCGAGTTCCCTGTCTATGCTAATGAAACGGCAAGTGATATTGGTTATACTTTAGCACAGAATACGACTAATTTGCCATGCTTTTATATTTGGGGCTTCCAGAACCCTAATAAGTTAGGTAAGGACTTTCAAGTGAAGATTCGCTATAAGACGACAGCAAGCAGTGGTTCATCTGTTACTTATCCCTTTGCTATTAATGCTCCTAATTCAATTCTTGTAAGCTCTACTAAGCAGTTTGACGACGGCTATGCTTACAATACAGTTCTGACCATTAGTCCAAGCAATAGTGTTGGAGGAGCAGCTAATGTCAATGATTGGAACTATGGAGGATCTTTGTCAAATAATTCAAATCCAGGGCCGTCTGTAGGAGGAAGAACGCCACTTGATTATGTTGCGGAGGAGTTTGCAATTAATAAAGCTGGAACAGGTTTTGTCAAGAATGGCAACCTGCCACAAACAAATGTTTATGCTGATATTAATGATGATGAGGTGGGGTATTATACTTTTGGTGATGCTAAGTCTCTCTTTGAGAAGCCTTGGCTGAAGAATAGTAAGTACTTTTTTCCAAATGTATATCACTGGAAGTCTATTGTACCATACTATGATCCTTATCATTATTATGTTATTTTTGATCAAAAAACATCAAACACGCATGCTTATAGGCAAGAGGCTCTTGTTGGAGAGGAGTCTGTCGAGGATGATGCTGTTTATACTACTGTTCAAGAGGGCTCTCTTTATGTAACCTATGCTCTGCGTTTTAGGGGCACAAAGTGGTATTCAGCTTGGCGTTATTCCTATGAGGGGAACGAGGGAAATAAAAAAATGATTATTAAATGTGTAGCTTTGAAAGACACTCCTAATGGAAACTTGTTAAGTTTAGAACAAGACATTGCTAATCCAGAGTTTTTTACTGTTAATCCTTGTACGATTCGTACTTTTCTTTCTTATGGTTATAATCACCATTATTCCCATAATAATAAAGAAGAGATTCGTCTGATTGGTGAGAATGGATGCCATTGGTCATCTTCTCCTTTTATAATAAATGCAGATCCAAGTATCCCCCCAGAGGGAGCGGTATATATGGGGTTTAATATTGGGCATTCATGCGTATTACATCATTCTCAAATTGATGAAAATATAGAGCGTTACCCCGTCCGCCCTTTCGTACATTTGGAATAAGTTTTTTAGACAAGGACTGAGAGAGGGATATCCTTTTTTGAAATTATATAGATATCCCTCTTTCTTTTAAAAGGAAAATATAATTAATAGATAATAAGATGAAACGATTATATCAACTGATAGCGTTTGTGTTCTTAGGGGGCTTGCTCTTCTCTTGTGATAAGAGTGAGCCAATCGGACCTAAGGGGAAGAATAGCCCACAGACGGAGCGTCAAAACTTTGAGATGCAAAGCTTATTTGCTTCGCCCAAGGTGGAGTTGCTTGGCAGTAATACCGACGATGTGTCTGCGGAAGACCTTCGTGCCACGCTTTACTTCAATGGTCTGAACAAACCTGCTACAACAACGCTTAAAGCCAAAGACTTTGGCTCAGGCAGGCGTCAGGCTCGCTGGGGCGTCGTCTATGATGGGGGGAAGTATTATGCAGAGAACTGTGATGATGCCGTTTCTGTTGAGCCTAATAACCCCGTCAATAATACTGTTTATTTCAAGGAGACGACAAAGAACCATACGATTCAAGGCTCGGGTATTAGGATGTTTTGTCGTACATCAAAAACGCTTCACAATATAAGCAAAGGCTTTATGGTTCTTGAAGGGGAGGGAGGTACTGGTGGAAACCTTACGAAGCAATACTTCAAGGGAGCAACCGACCCTAACCATCGCCTTGAACCCTTGTTTACTAATGATTATCAAGATGGTCGTCATATCCCTATAATGACACCAGTTGAGGACTTTGCCGATATTACGAGACCTTTAGGTAGTACTAAGGTTAAGTTTTCTCCTCGAGGTTCCTTGATTGGTCTTAGTATAAAGAACCGTGTTGATAAAGATATTATTATCACTCATATTTTGGTTGAGAAGTCCGGAGCATTGGATTATAGCGGTTATTTTGATTGGGAGCATCTTGTCGGGAATCGAGCAAGCTTCCATCCAGAGTATGCTACTGGGGCAAAAAACCTTGAATTCCCTGTCTATGCTTATACAGGGGCTGTAAACATAGGTTATACCTTAAAACAGAATAATGTAGAGATGCCATGCTTTTATATTTGGGGCTTCCAAAATCCTAATAAGTTAGGTAAGGACTTCCAAATAAAAATCCGTTATAAGATCAAATCTATGGGAGTAACTCTACTGACACGCCCCTTTAACATCTTTGCCCCTAAATCAAAGCTTGTACCTGGTACTAAACAGTTTGATGACGGCTATTCGTATAAGGCTATGATTACTGTTGATCTAAACAATTGGATTGATGGAGGTTTTGTTGATGACTGGGGTGATGGTGTCGCTCTGATTAATGACAGTGCTCCCCTTTCTGTCTCTCAAGGCTTTACAACGCCTTTGGACTTCGTTGCAGAAGCCCCTGCGATTAATAAGGCAGGCACTAAGTTTGTCAAGAATCATAAGTTGCCACATACTAATGTTATTGGTGATATGGATGATGAAGAGGTGGGGTATTATACTTATTACGAAGCCAAGGATCTATTTACAGAAAAGGCTTGGTTGAAGAATAGTAAGTATTACTTGCCAAGTAAAGAACAGTGGCGGTCGATTGTTCCAGAAGTAAAGGTTATAAATTTTTATTATGGCTTTAATAAACGTTCAATAACAGAGAGATCTGTCCAAATTGGCGAGATGCCAGTACAGGATTATACTTCAGATTTTATAGCGGTTCAAGAAGGAGATAGTTTTGCAACTTATGCTGTCCGTTTTAAGGGGACAGATTGGGTTTCTGCTTGGCGTTATGCTCGTAGGAGAGATGATGGTAATAATAGATTGATTGTTAAGTGTTTTTCACTGAAAGGAAAACCTAGCACGCTCTTAAATGTCGAGAATGTTGCTAAGGAGGAGCTCTTTACGCCAACTAATTGTTCTATTCGAACCTTTCCTGCTTATGGAGATGGAGTTAGTGGATCTAGTTCTATTGGCTTAATTGGAGGTCATGGTTACTACTCGTCTGCAACGTCTTATTATGGTAATTCAAATTCTTGTGCTGTTTTGCGTTTTACTGGAAGTGATTCATTTGTATATTGGGGGTATAATAAGGTAACCTTATTTCCCGTCCGTCCTTTCGTCCGTCCGTAAACGGTTTTGTTAACCTAACTATATGGTGATGAAAGCTCGCCCTTTGCCTTGTTCAGGCGGAGGGCGAGCTTTTGCATTACTGAACTTGTGGTATTTAGAGAAAATAAATTATCTTTGCATCTTAATGAATTGATTCAATTTCAGGATAATGAAAATTACATTTGCTATAAACTATCGAGCAGACGAAGGGCAAGCTCTAAAGCTTGTCGGTCGTGCTACGGTAGGGCAGTCTCGAAGTGAAGATTATACTTGTTTGCTGAGCTTAAATGCCACAGACTTTTGGATTGGAGAGCTTGATGTCCAAGATGAGACAAACCTATTTGAATATCATTATTGCCTTGTTGCTCAAGATGATAATGATGTTATACTAAGGCAAGAGGTTCAGAACTTTACTCATAGACTTTATCCAAATCCGACCACTAAGGCTCTTTATAGTCAAGATTCTTGGCTTGACAAACCGAAGTATAGTTATCTTTATTCATCTGCTTTTACAGATGTTCTTTATCCTACGAAAGCTAAAGCTCAAAAGCCTAAGCCTCAACAAAAGCGTAATTCTGATCAGCAGAGCCTTCATTTAGATGTCTTTGCTCCTTTCTTTCATAAAGATTATCAGCTGTATTTACTTGGCGAAAGTCCTTTAATGGGAGCGTGGCAAAAAGAAAATGCCTTGCCCTTTGATTATATGGGTGGGGGACGTTGGTCGCTCTCTATTGAAATTAGTAGATCTATTCTTCAAGCCAAGCCTTATCAGAACTTTAAGCTTGTCCTAATGGATAAGGCTCGAGAAGACATCGTTTGGGAAGAGGGCGAGAATAGAACCTTAAACTTTGCTGGTAAAGAAGCTTATGATAGTTTGGCTTTTAGTGCTTTATTTTTTAGACTTCCTCAAGACTTAGCCGAGCATAATCGTTTGGCAGGTGTTGTCCTTCCGCTTTTTGCTCTTCGTACAATGCGAGATAGTGGAGTGGGGGACTTTGGTAGCCTTAAGCTTGCACTTGCTTGGGCGAAGGAAGCTAAGATGAGCGTTTTTCAGTTATTGCCGATTAATGATACGATTTTCTATCGTGATTGGCGAGATTCTTATCCATACAATGCTATTTCCGTTAAGGCTTTGCACCCTATCTATGCTGACTTAAAGGCTTTAGCTCCTATCAAGGATAAGACGCTTAAGAAGACATTTAATGAAAGAGCCAAAGAGCTTAGAGCCTTGGAAAGCTTGGATTATCCCAAGGTAATGGCTTATCAGGAAGCTTATCTAAGGCAACATTTTGTAGAGCAAAGAGAGGCTATTGCTTCAAATAATGCTTTTAAGGTTTTCTCTTTGGAGCAGGAGGCGTGGTTGCGTCCTTATACTTATTTCTCTGTCCTTAGAGATAGAGAAGAGTTTCAAGGCAAGATGCCTAAAGATTGGGGACGATATGCTCATTATCAAGAAGAGCTTTTTGATGAAGCTTTCCAAGAGCAATATGCCGAGGACTTGCAGTTCTATGCCTATGTGCAGTTTGTCCTTGACCAGCAGTTGAGGGAAGCTCGTGATTTTGCCGATGAATGTGGTATTATCTTGAAAGGGGATATTCCTATTGGTGTCGCTCCTCATAGCGTGGACGCTTGGGCAGAGCCTCATCTCTTTAATATGACGATGTCGGCAGGTGCTCCGCCTGATGACTTTGCCGAGGAGGGACAGAATTGGGGTTTCCCAACCTATAACTGGGAGCGAATGCAGGAAGATAACTTCGCTTGGTGGCGTAGCCGTCTGACTTGTATGCAGACTTATTTCTCTGCTTATCGCATTGATCATATTCTTGGTTTCTTTAGGATCTGGGGTGTTCCTCGTTCGGAAGCCTCAGCTCTAATGGGGCAGTTTATGCCTTCTTTGCCTTTCCCTCAAGACTTTTGGGAGGAAGCTTTTCCAAACAAAGCTTTTGAGGTCTTGACTCAAGAGGCACTCGTGCCTGATGTTCAGCAAGCTGGCTATTACCATCCTCGCATAGCTTTTGATAAGTCGGAGGTTTATCAGACTTGGACGGAAGAAGAGCAAAGACGTTGGCAAGAGATAAAGCAAGATTATTTCTATGAAAGGCACAATCACCTTTGGCAAGAGACGGCTTATAAGCGTCTTAGTGCTTTGATTGAGAGTAGCCGAATGCTGGCTTGTGCCGAAGACTTGGGTATGATTCCGCAAACCGTACCAGAGGTTCTGAAGAACTTGGAAGTGCTTAGCCTTGATCTTGAGCGTATGCCTAAGACTCTTTCGTCAAGTCCTTGGGCTAAGCTGAAAGAGCTTCCTTATCTCTCGCTTTGTACGACCTCAACCCACGATATGCCGAGCCTTAGATATTGGTGGCAGTTACTATCACAGGAGGATAAGCAGAGCTATGTGCAGAACGTTCTGAATGAAGATGTGGCAATCATCAAGAATGAAGCTCTCCTTTTTGAGCAAATCATACGCTGTCATCTGCAAGCTCCGTCAATGGCGGTGGTGCTACCGCTAATGGATTGGCTCTCGATGACTAAGCTAAACAAACAGAAAGCTGAAGAGGAACAAATCAATCATCCAGACAATCCAAATCAGCAGTGGTCATATCGTATGCCTTTTGCTCTTGATACTAAGGCAAAAGCATTCTTAGGCTGGCAAAAGCAAATAGCGATGATGATCGAACAAGCAGGTAGATATTAAATAAATAATGACAGAAGGTATATATATAATTGATAAGGCTGATGTTGAGCAGTTTGTCGGCTTGAATAAGGAAAATCTTATTACGCTGATGAACCTCTACCCTAAAGCGAAGATTCGTCAGCAGGGTAAGGTGCTTAAGATTTTAGCTTCCGAAGTTGATACAGAGCGTCTTTTAGCTTTGCTTCACAACCTTGAAGACTCTTGCGTTTATTACAATCAGCTGACAGAAGAGCAGATTGTCAGTTTGGCAAAAGGCAAGGACGTCAAGCTTGATAGCGTTCCGCAGAGTAAGAAAGAAAAAGCTGTTAGCTCCAAAGACTTAATCCTCTACGGCTTGCACGGTAAAGCCATTTCAGCTCGTGGCGAAAGCCAAAAGAAGATGGTTAAGGCTTTTGAAACGAAAGATTTAATCTTTGCAGAAGGACCTGCCGGTTCGGGGAAGACTTTCTTGGCGATAGCTCTTGCCGTGAAAGCCTTGAAGACGAAGCAAGTTCGCAAAATTATCCTTTCTCGCCCAGCTGTGGAGGCAGGCGAGAAATTGGGCTTCCTCCCTGGGGAGATGAAGGACAAATTAGATCCATATTTGCAACCTTTGTATGATGCTCTTGGAGAATTAATCCCTAATCTGAAGCTAAAAGAAATGATTGATACAGGGGTTATTGAGATTGCTCCCCTTGCTTTTATGCGAGGTCGTACGCTGAATAATGCTGTTGTTATCCTTGATGAAGCTCAGAATACTTCTGCTCCTCAGATGAAGATGTTCTTGACACGCTTAGGTTTCAACTCTAAGATGATTGTAACGGGGGATAGTATGCAGGTGGACTTGCCTCGAGGGGCGAAGTCTGGTCTGAGAGACGCTCTTGATAGATTGAGCGGTATTGCAGATATTGCTACGATTCACTTTAATAAAGAAGACATTGTCCGCCACTCTCTTGTGCAGAAGATTGTAGATGTGTACGAGCAAGAAGAAAAGAAATAAAGCAAATAATATTAATTTTATAATTAAAAAACAAAACCAATGAGTAAGACATTAGTAGAGACTAATTTTCACTTTCCTAAGCAAAAAGATGTTTACCACGGTAAGGTAAGAGATGTGTATTTCCTTGAGGACGATAAAGTAGCAATGATTGCTACTGACCGTATCTCGGCTTTTGACGTGGTATTGCCTAAAGGGATTCCTTTCAAGGGGCAGGTGCTGAACCAAATAGCTTCTTACTTCCTTAGAGCGACGGAAGACCTTGTGCCTAACTGGCTGATTGATACGCCTGATCCAATGGTGGCTTTGGGGCATTATTGCGAGCCATTCAAGGTAGAGATGGTTATCCGTGGCTATATTACGGGTAGTGCTTGGCGTGCTTATGCTTCTGGCGAGCGTGAGATTTGTGGTATTAAATTGCCTGAAGGTCTCAAGGAAAATCAAGCTTTTGATGAACCAATCATCACGCCTACGACGAAGGAAGATGAGGGACACGACGAAAACATTTCACGAGAAGAAATCATTGCTAAAGGGCTTGTTTCAGAAGAAGACTACAAGCAATTAGAGGCTTACACTCGTGCTTTGTTTAAGCGTGGGCAAGAAATGGCTCGTGAGCGTGGGCTTATTCTTGTTGATACTAAGTATGAGTTTGGTAAGAAAGACGGTAAGATCTATCTTATTGACGAGATTCATACGCCGGACTCATCTCGTTATTTCTATGCTGATGGCTACGAAGAGCGTTTTCAGGCTGGGGAAGAGCAAAAGCAACTCTCAAAAGAGTTTGTTCGTCAGTGGCTTATTCAGAATGGTTTCCAAGGTCAAGACGGACAGGCTGTCCCTGAGATGACTGATGAGTATTGCCAAAGTGTTTCGGAGCGTTATATTGAACTTTTTGAGCAAGTAACAGGACAAACTTTTGTCAAAGACGAAGCAGAGAATCCAAGTGAACGTATCGTTCGTAATTTGGAAAAAGCATTAGGATAGAATAATAAAGAGCTAAGTCTCTTAGAGGCTTAGCTCTTTTTTTGTGTTTTTAGAAAAGTATATGAAAGAAATTTTAGACATAGAGCAAGGTTCAGGGGAAAAGACGAAGATGGTTCAGCGAATGTTCAACCGCATTGCTCCATCTTACGACAAACTCAATAGAATGATTTCTCTTGGTATGGATAAGTCTTGGCGAAGAAAGGCAATTGCTTTGCTTAGTCCTTATCAGCCAAAGAATATCTTAGACGTTGCCACAGGTACTGGAGACCTCGCTATTGACTTGCTCAATACGATTCCTTCGGCAGAACATATCTTGGGTGTAGATATTTCAGAGGAAATGATGAGGCAGGGACAGAGTAAGGTGCATAAGCTTGGCTTAGATGATAAGATTGAGTTTGAGCGACAAGACTGTACCCAGCTAAGCTACGAAGATGAGAGCTTTGATGCTGTAACTATTGCCTTTGGTATTCGCAACTTTGAGGATATTCCCAAAGGTTTGAGCGAAGTATGTCGTGTCCTAAAGGCTGGCAAACCCTTAGTGATTTTGGAGCTTACCGAACCAAAGAATAAACTCTTGTATTGGGGGTATAAGTTCTATGCCTATAAGGTCATTCCTTTCTTGGGGAAAACGTTTTCAGACGATGGCGAAGCATACGGATATCTGCCTGCTTCTATCTCCTTGTCGCCACAAAGAGAGGCTATGGTTGAACTGATGAAATCAGCAGGTTTCTCCGAAGCTTATTATCAAAGTATTGCACCGGGAAGTTGTACCATTTATGTCGCGATTAAATAATAGGCAGTACGGATTGATTGGTTGTCCGCTTGGGCATTCGTTCTCGAAGAAGTTTTTTGATAACTTTTTTCGAGATAAGGCTCTTGATGCTTCTTACGACTTGTTTGAGTTATCTGCTATTGAGGAGATTGAGCCTTTATTACTTAATCCAAACTTGCGAGGCTTGAATGTAACTTCGCCGTACAAAGAGGCTGTCCTTGCTTATGCTGATGAGCTTTCGCCCATCGTGGCAGAGTTAGGAGCATCAAATGTCTTGAAGATTGAAAGGCAAGAAGGAGCTAAGCCTTTTGTCAAAGCTTATAATACCGATGTGATTGGTTTTCAGAAGTCTCTGCAAGGAGTGGAGGGCTTGCATAAGGCTTTGATTTTAGGTTCGGGGGGAGCAAGTCGTTCGGTTGCTTTAGCATTGTCTAATATGGGTATTGAGCCTATTTTTGTTAGCCGAAAGAAGTCCGAAGAAATCGCCGAGAAGTCAGAGCATAGCTATATTACTTATTCAGAAGTTATTGATTATCTCCCAGAGTGTGATATATTGGTTAATGCTACCCCTGTTGGCTTTCATTTAGACGAAGCTCCGCTTATTCCTTACGAAGCCCTTTCTTCCCGACATCTTGTTTATGACTTGATTTACAATCCCGAGGAAACGCTTTTCCTCAAACGAGCGAAAGAGCAGGGAGCTAAAACAAAAAATGGTTTAGAAATGCTTCACCTCCAAGCTTTATCAGCTTGGGAGATTTGGTCTAAAGGATAGAAAAGGGTTCAAATTCAATAAAAAACAAAAATACCTCGCTTTATCTATCCATATTCTCAAAAGTAATTATATCTTTGTCTATAGATTAATTATTAAATAACATTTATTGAAATGAAAAAGATAGCAGTATTTTATGGTTCTTCTACAGGAACTACAAGTGAAATTGCTCAGCGTGTAGCGAGCGAATTGAATTGTCAAGCAAATTGCTTTGACGTAGCAGATGCTTCTGCTGATGATGTACAGGATTACGATGTTCTTCTTTTGGGAAGCTCAACGTGGGGTATTGGCGAACTTCAAGACGACTGGGAAGAGTTCTTGCCAGAGCTTAAGGGACAAGACTTAAGCGGTAAAATCGTTGGACTTTTCGGTTGTGGAGATGCTGATAGCTACCCAGATTCTTTCTGTGAAGCATTGGCTGTAATCAAAGAAGAACTTGCAGATACTGGTTGCCAATTTGTTGGAGCTTACGAGCCTGAAGAGTATAGCTACGATGAGACTCGTGCTGAAGAAGATGGTAAGCTAATTGGTTTGTGTCTTGACGAAGTAAATCAATCTGAACTAACAGATGATCGTCTTGAAGTATGGATTAACCTAATCAAGGCTGAGCTATAGTCAAGCTGATTATCCTTAGTAAATAAAACAAGTCGTGCCAAAATTCATATTTTGGCACGACTTGTTTTGTTCGTAGCGAATTGTCTTGTTTACGTGAGTTCGGTCTAAGAAATCATTGCTCCCTGCCTTTAGGCAGGTACTCTCTTCAAAGGGAGAATTTCCTTAACCTGTTTATGCTAAGCCAATAAGTTTTATTTTAAGTTTAATCGTTTTTTTAGAGCCATCAGGATAGCCACGTCCTCATTTCTTAGACGACCTTCTGTATTAGGCGGACAGTTCAAGATGAGGATATTATCATTGGCAGTAGCTTGCTTGTATAGTTTTTCTAATTCATCTATGCTCTTAAAGTTTTTATCCTTTGTATTGTAGAACCAACATCGGCTAATACATACGGTTGATTCCCAAGGCATATAATAGCTTTTCCCTTCATAACTAAAGATCTTAGGGTCATCTTTGCGAGGGAGAAAGGGATCGCCTAAACGAAAATCACTGGGGAAATAGCGAATCGGATAGCCAGCTTGCTGATCTTTGGGGCGTACATAATGCTGATCCGAGCATTTAGGAGAACCAATCGACCAATTGACTCCTACCTGACAGTTAGGTTCTTTTGCCTTGATTGTTTGGTAAATTCCTTTGATATTCCAGCGATTGTTGGCTTTCTCCCAAGCACCATCAAGCCAAAACTCAACAATATCTGTATAAGGCTTTGTTATATCAATGAGTTCATTGATTTGTTTGATGACATAGGCATTATATGCACTATCTAAAGAGCTGTTTTGAGTATCAGCATTCTGATGTCTATCCCAAAGAGAGTAGTATAGCCCTAAACCGATATTATATTTCTTACAGGCTTTTGCCACAGCTAAAATGACGTTCGTCTTATTGCCCGAATTGGCAACATCATAGTCCGTGTATTGACTATCCCATAGGCAGAAGCCATCGTGATGCTTGCTAATCAAGATAACGTATTTCATTCCAGCCTCTTTTGCTGTCCTAATCCATTGGTCTGCATCAATAGTTTTAGGTTTGTACGAGGATGCTGGTTTTGTGCCATCTGTCCATTCTGTGTCGTGAAAGGTGTTAATCCCAAAGTGCATAAACATTCCGTACTTGCGCTTGATTTGTTGTAGTTGTGCCACACTTGGCTTATCCGATGGGATAGGCATTACTTCTTTTCTGGATAGAGAACAAGAGCTTAATAGGATAAGCAAACTTGTCAAAGAAATTGATAAAATTGCTTTCATTTGTTTTTGTTGTATGTTTGTTATTTATTACAAAGCAAATATAAGTTTTTTAGTTTATAAAATCCCAAGCTAATACCTTTATTTTTGTTTTTTTCTGCCGTATTTTCTTCCCTTGTTTATTCAAGGCAATACATTTTTAACGATTAATCCCTAACTCTTAATTAGTCAAAATACCACAAATCAGAACACAGGCACAGCCTGTTTTATAAACCAGATGAGTTTTCCCAGTCATTTCTAAAAGTTTTCCGGAAAACTTTTTTGAGTGTTCCCAAAGACTTTTCCAACTAATCCAAATATCACAAATCGGAACCGGCACAGCCTGTCTTATCCTGCACAGATTCGCTGTCAGTCGCACTGACACCGGCGAGGGTCAAAATGCTCCCGCTTTTTGGAGTTCAAGGCTACTATGTAAGGATAAAAGAAGCTGTACTCCCTGTTGTCCGAATCAACTTAAGAGTTAATAATTTTGAATGAAGAGAGGTGTTTTTTATAAACAGATAATTTCATCATAACTAAAATCTTTATCTTTGTCATAGTAGTTTATCATAATTAAAGCAAAATGAAAAGAATACTCTTTTATATCCTTATCTTAACAAGCTATTCTCTTGTAGCACAACCTATTTCTTACAAAAAGGCAAAAGCTTATGCCAAGAAGTTTATCGCTGTAGAGAATGGTCAAGAAGAGCAATTACGTACTCTTAAGAAGAAATTTGTAGAACAGCCTTACCATATTTTTAATGCAGAGCAAGAGGGCTTTGTTATCATTGGAGGAACGGAAAAGAATCCTAAGCTATTAGGATATGCTGATAGAGGACATCTTAATGCGGAAACCTTAGCTCCTCAGCTTCGTGCTTTGCTGAATCAAATTGCTTCTAAGGAAGAATTAAGAGCTAATACCTTTATCTATAATCCACGTATATTAAAAGCCCCCCTGTGCAAAAGTCTTTGGGGACAAGACTATCCTTTTAATGCAGATTGTCCTCGTGTTGATGGTCGTCGCTCTGTAACAGGTTGCGTTGCCACTGCTCAAGCTCAACTAATGTTTTATCATCAGTGGCCTCTTGTTGCTCAGGGAGAGCATAGCTACAGCCCTCCTGCTATAGCTAAGGAATTATCAGTTAATTTTGCTCAGAGCCATTATGACTGGGCAAATATGCAAGCAGACTATCGTGTCGTTTCAGGAGTCAATGATAATAATGGTTACAACAAAACGGCCATTGATGCCGTGGCTAAACTAATGTACGATGTGGGAGTTGCTACAGAAATGAAATATGGAGCGGACGGAAGTAGCTCTTACTTGAATTTAGCTGTCTATTCTTTGAAACATTATTTTGCTTATGAGGCTGAAATCCTTTCTCGTAGTGCTTTTCAAGGGAGCGGATTTATTGATAAAATTAAAGCAGAATTAGATGCTGATAGACCTGTTTTGTTTTCTGCGACCTTAGACAATTCAAGCAGTGGACACGCTTGGGTGATTGATGGTTATGATGAGAATGGGTACTTTCATTGTAACTGGGGCTGGGCTGGAGACGGAAATGGTTACTTTGCTTTAGATGCTATGTCTCCAACTTCAGGTGGTGTTTTTGGGCGTAACTTTGATGGCTATAATACGAATCAATCTATTCTTATTGCTAAACCACTCAAGGACGGAGCTACTGCTACTCTCTCAAAGCAAGCACATCTTCGCTTTACTAATCTTGGAGGGCTGAATTATAATATAGAAGGTGCGTGGGAGCAAGATATACCTGTGTTTATAGATTTTCAAAGGCTAACAAATGATAAGCCTACAGCTTTCTCTGGGAGAATTGCTGTAGGTGTATATAATGCAGAGGGAAATCTACTTGCTATTAAGGGGAAAAGAGATATATCAATTCTTTCAGAACTGTATGAATCGGGCAAGCTTCACCTTGACTTTGCTTCAATGCAGAGTGGGATTTATAAACTTTGTCTGCTATATCAAGAGGAAGGTGCTAAGGAGTGGAGCAAGGTTGCAAGTGCTAATACGCTTGTTTTAGAGCTGAAAGATAATAAGATTTACCTCAAGGAAGATAATGGACGTATCAGACTTCGCTTTAAGTCTAAGCCTAAACAAGATGTTGCCATCTATAATGATGCCATAACTAAAGCCTCATTAGTTATCGAGAATTTATCAACAAAATATATTGAACTACCTCTAAGACTAAAGTTTACGAATAAGCAAACGAAGAAAAGTTTTCAAATCTTCACGAATGATGTTCATCTAGACGCTCTTGCCACTAATAAAGTAGTTATCCGTTATGACCTTGGAGAGCTGGAAGAACGCCTCCCTGAGGGGAAATATCAGCTTGATTATGAGTTAGTAACAGAGCAACTTAAGTATGGACGAAGAACAGAAGTCGTAACAAGCTTAGAAGGCGAGGGACAAGGAGATGAAGTCTATGTTTATGATGGCGAAAAAACGCCAAAAGTTATCTGTGAAAGACTATCTCTATGGCAAGGGACGACTGCCGTGCCTAACTTCCGTATTCAGAAAGGTCTGGGAGCAATGAAGTTAATAACGCTCTATCAAATGGCTGAAAACGATACGGAAGTTAAGCAAGAAATTTATAAAGGGGATATTTATTTTAAGCTCGTTAATGCTGAGACTTTGAGAGAGGTTTCCTTGGGAGAGACGCCAAGCTTAAGGCATAAAGGGCTACGTTTTCAAACGGAACTAACGGTTAATTTTGATGAGTTAGAACTTGAAGATGGTGTTTGGATATTAGATTTGAGCCTCAAGCAGGGAGATAGATTAATCAAAATCTGGAATTTAGCTACTCCTCATTACAGCTTTTTTATTGGAGATATTAAGGATAATAATTTAGATGATAAGAAGACAGCTCTTGATACTATCGAGCAAACAAGTCTGAAACCTTATATTTTAGATTCAAGGCTCTATATACAAGAATCTGCTCAAGGATTAATGCTTTATGATTTAAGGGGGAATTTACGCTTTAAGTTAGAGCATAGATTTACTTCTCCTATAGAATTAGATATTAGTTCTTTAGAGAAAGGTATCTATATCATAAAGCTAAAGACTTCAAAAGCTTGGAAGACTTCCCTTATTAAAATATAGAAGCTTGGGGACTTAAGTCTGCTTTTGATTCCCTTATCTAAAAATAGAACGAGGTCTGTGCCAAATATGGCACAGACCTCGTTCTATTTTTAGGCGGTTAAAGCCTTTTAGACCTTAAGATTCTTTAGGGACTATAAGTTGTCCTTCTCAATATCCTTAAAGTACTTGTAAGTTCCAACCTTTAACTCTTCACAAGCTGCTTCATCACAAACGATGATACCGTGCTGGTGCATTTGTAGAGCTGTGATTGTCCACATTTGATTGACAGCACCTTCAACAGCTTGTTGCAAAGCACGAGCCTTGTTGTGTCCATTAACCATAATCAAGACTTCTTCAGCGTCAAGGATTGTACCTACTCCAACTGTAAGAGCAGTCTTTGGTACTTTGTTTACATCGTTGTCGAAGAAGCGAGAGTTTGCGATAATCGTATCTGTAGTAAGAGACTTGATACGAGTACGAGAGCTAAGAGAAGACCCTGGTTCGTTGAAAGCGATGTGTCCATCAGGACCAATACCTCCAAGGAATAGATCAACCCCTCCAGCACGACGCATTGCAGTTTCATAAAGTTCGCACTCAAACTCTAAGTCTTCTGCATTACCATTAAGAATGTGTACATTCTCTGGCAAAATGTCAATGTGGCTAAAGAAGTTATTCCACATAAAAGAGTGGTAGCTCTCTGGGTGGTCTTCTGGCAAGCCGATGTATTCGTCCATATTGAACGTTACTACGTTGGCGAAAGACACACGACGATCCTCATAAGCCTTGATAAGCTCACGATACAAACCAAGAGGAGATGACCCTGTTGGCAAACCAAGTACCATAAAAGGCTTTTCGCTTGTTGGGATAAAGCTGTTTAGCTTATCTACCACGTAATCTGCAGCCCACTTAGATAGGCTGTCGTAATCTTGTTGAATGATTAATCTCATTGTAATTCTTATTTATATTAAAATTTCGATTTGTTCTAAATTATGATTCAGTTGTTTCCTCATTTTTGAGGACTGCTTTTGCAACCTCTTCCCCAAGTGTCCAAGCTTTGTCAAGGACAGACTCTGTATCTGCCATCTTCAGCTCAAAGCCATCACCAATGAGTTCCCATTTCATCTCCTCGGCAAAAGGTTTGAGCTTCTTGATAGAAGCAGGAGCCCAAGTATAAGACCCAAAGACAGCATAGACACGCTCTTTGAGGTCTCTAAGGCGAATGAGGTTTAGGATATTCTCTATCGGAGTAAATAATTCGCCACAATAGGTGGGCGAACCAATGATTAAGCCTTTGTAGCGAAAGACATCACAGAGAATCTGAGACGATGTACTTTTGCTTACATTATGGCAAACGATATTTTTAATGCCTGAAGCCGAGAGAGATTGAGCTATAATATCTGCAATCTGCTCTGTATTGCCATACATTGAGCCATAGAGCAGGACAACGCCTTCTTCGGCTTCGTTACGACTAAGATTGTCATAGACAGCTCTTGCCTCGGCAAAATGGTGTTCCGTCCAAATGGGACCGTGTGTTGAGCAAACAAATTTCGGCTCAAGCCCAGCTTTATCCATATTCTTTAGGGCTTTCTGAACAAAGTTGCCATACTTTCCAATGATACAAGAGTAGTATCGGTGCATTTCGCCTAAAATATCATCAATCTTGTATTGATAATCAAAGAGATGTCCGTGTAAGGCTCCGAAAGTACCAAAGGCATCAGCCGAGAATAGAGCTTGATTACTTGCTTCGTAAGTAAACATAACTTCTGGCCAATGCACCATAGGAGCTAAGACGAAAGAAAACTTAAAGTTACCAAGCTCAAGCTCACTACCTCCTTTGACTTCTAAGAGATTGTCTTCAATCTGATGAAAGCCTTGAAGCATTTGGAAAGTCTTTTTGTTGCCTATAATCTGCACATCAGGATAACGCTGACGAAGCAGACCGATAGCTCCTCCGTGGTCAGGCTCAATATGATTGATGATTAGGTAATCAACAGGTCTTTCGCCTAAGACACGTTCAATTTTTTGGAAGAAGGTGTCTGCAAAACAAATATCTACGGTGTCAATCAGTACCGTAACATCTCCAACTAATAGATATGAATTGTAGGAAATACCTTGAGGTAATGCCCAGATATTTTCAAAGAGTTCTTTGTTTCGGTCATTGACACCGACGTAATAAATCTGCTCTGAGACTTGAGGTACTTGATACATAGCTTATATAAGGATTGAAGGTACTTATTTAGTTGTTTGTAGTGGGTGGTGATAGGCTTTGACCATCAAATAAATGCCGACTAAGATAAATGGAATACTTAGCAGTTGCCCTTGATTAAGCCCTATCTGAGCTTGCATATTAAGCTCCCACGTTTCTTGAATATTTTTGATGTATTCAATCATAAAGCGAGCAGTGAAAATGCCAGTCAAGAAAAAGCCAACGATAAAACCTTCGTAGCGACGAGCCATATCACGCTTCCAATAGAGCCACATACAAATAGCAAAGATTAGAAGATAAGAGAGTGCTTCATAAATCTGCGTTGGGTGGCAACCAAGTATGCGATCAGGTACTAAATAATGATACTCTCGTGAACGCAAGAAGCGGAAACCCCAAGGCAAATCCGTTGGGCGACCAAAGATTTCGCTATTCATTAGGTTCCCTAAACGAATGAAAGCGGCAGCAAGTCCTGTAGGCACGGCAAGTCGGTCAAGCGTCCATAGGATAGACCTCTTGGCAATCTTTCGAGAGTAAATCCAACAGGCAAGGATAACACCAATAGTACCTCCGTGGCTTGCAAGTCCCCCTTCCCAAATAGCTAAGATCTTGATTGGATTAGCTAAATAGTATTGCGGGTTATAGAAAAGGACGTGTCCCAATCTCGCTCCGATCACAGTCCCGAGGACTACATAAATGAAAAGGGAATCCATCAACTTTGGATCAAGCTTTTCATTTTTCCAGATACGCTCTTCAATCGCAGGCCCAAGGATTAATAAGCCAAGGGCAAAGAGCAGACCATACCAACGAAGCTCTCGTCCAAAGATTTCGAAGATAGCTGGATCTACATTCCACGTGATTGCACTTAATGCTAACATTGTCTATTGAATTAAAAATTGAGAATCAAAAATTAATAGCTGTGAGTTTTGAATTAGATCTATTTGATACCAATTCAAAACTCATAACTACTTAATATATAATGTGATTAGCAAAGTTTTGCAATCCACCCCTCTCTATCACCGGGGAGTAGGTCGATGACAGGAATTTCTTGCATTGTATAGCAAGCAGAAGCTAAACGCTTAGATGCTCTTGCACAAGAAACAAGTATTTGAGCTGTAAGAGCAGGGTTGTTGATCTTCATATTAAACTCAAGCAACTGATTTTGCGTTTTGCCCGATACACCCTTGCGTGTCATATTAACGCCGTGTCCCATATCAATAAGTTGATCTACAGAGTCCACAACGCTAACGTGTGTTTCGTCGTGACGGAAGTAGTCATCAGCTTTAATTGTTGCGATTACTTCATCAGCCTTGTAGCCATCTTCAAGCTCAATATATACCATACGGCGGTGGATACTTGTGCCTGTTGGGATTGTCATTGAGAGAGCTTTCTTCACTCCTGCGACAGCTTTGACAGCTACTGTGTGTCCCATACTCATACCAGGGCCAAAGTTTGTGTAAGTAATCCCTTTAGGTACGATAGCTTCCATTAGCGTACGTACTACAGAGTCGCTACCTGGATCCCAACCTGCTGCGATTACAGCTACGGCATTATGCTCCTTTGCTTTCGCTCCAAGAGAGCGACGAAGAGCAACGATGTCTCCGTGGATATCAAAGCTATCAATAGTATTGATACCAAGAGCAAGGATCTCAAGAGCTGTTTCCTCTACTTGACGTGTTGGTGTGCAAAGGATTGCTACATCAACGTCTTCAAGTTCGGTGATACTTTTGACTACTTTGTAGGGTTTAAGTTCGTGAGGGACATCATTTGGGTTACGTCTGATAACGCCTGCCACTTCAAAGTCTTCTGCTGTCTCAAGAGCTTCGAGGGTGTAACGACCAATATTACCATAACCAACGATTGCTGTCCTTATTTTTTTCATTTCTGCCATTTTTTATGTCTCTAAATATTTTCGTATAAAAATTCAGGGGTTTCAAGAATTAAGACATTCTAATCCCCATTAGTACAAAGATAAGAAAATAAACCATACGAAGATAGCTCATTATTTTAAGTATGATAAAAATAAGGGAGATAAAGCGTATGAAATGGACTTATTCTTGGATTTGTAGCGAAAATCCTTGATTATTCTGCTCCGTGATTGCTAATCTTATCAGATTGTTGAGCTGGGACAAATTTGCTTAAAAGTAAATATGCTATATTTGTATAACTATCTTAAAAACAAGAATTTTAGAAAAAATATGGAATATAAAGTTGGTCTTGCCCTCAGCGGTGGGAGTATTAAAGGTTTTGCTCACTTGGGGGTAATGCAGTATTTAGATGAGCGGGGCATTAAGCCTGATATCATTGCTGGGACAAGTGCGGGGGCTTTGATGGGGGTCTTCTATGCTGATGGGCATAAGCCGTGGAAGATATTTGAGCTTTTTGCCGATCAAAACTTCTTTGGACTCACGGCACTTCGTCCAAACTCTGGAGGGGTTTTCTCCACAGATAAGTTTAGCGAATTTATAGATGAGCATCTTCATCAAAAGTATATAGAGGATTTGGCTATCCCGATGCGTATCGTTGCTACGGATTTGGACAAGGGGCGAGCTAAGGTTTTCTCCAAAGGGGCGATTGTAGAGCGTGTTGTCGCTTCGTGTAGCATTCCGATCCTTTTTCATCCTATGGAGATTGACGGCACTACTTATGTAGATGGCGGACTTTTTCGCAACTTCCCTGCTACCATTATACGAGAGGCGTGTCAGACCCTTATCGGCGTTAATCTTGGAGCGTGGCAGACAGATGCTTACGAGAAAACGATTAGCGATATAGCTGAGCGTTCGTGGGAGTTTGTTTTTCGTCAGAATACTTTGCCTGATAGAGCAGTGTGTGATTATCTTTTGGAGAATGATGCAGTCAGCGAATTTGGAATGTTTGAAGTGGGGTCAGCTCAAGAGATTTTTGATATTGGCTATAGAATGGCTGAAGAGAAACTTAAAGGTTTTTCTAATAAAGAATTAGTAAAATAGTCGTTTGTATAAATATGCTCAACGAGATTATGAAAGTATTTAGATTTCCCCCTTTTCTGTTAGTTGCTTTAAGCTTGATAAGCTTAATATCTTGTGGGGAGGAAAAGACAAAAATTAAGGTCTTGCAGTTTAATATCTGGCAAGAGGGGACGGTTGTGCCTAATGGTTTTGAAGCAATCGCTGATGAGATTATTGCTAATGAAGCGGATTTAGTTGCTTTTAGTGAGGTGCGAAACTATCACGATAGTGATTTTAGTCAGCGTATCATTGAGGCTTTAGCTAAGCGTGGTGTTAAGTACTATGGAGCTAAAAGCTATGATAGTGGATTGATTGCTCGTTATCCAATCAGTAGTTATTCGTCTTTTTACCCTGTACACAACGACCATGGCTCTATCACGAAGGCAATCGTTAATGTTGATGGGGTAGAGCTTGCTTTCTATTCAGCACACTTAGATTATCTAAATTGTAGCTATTATGATGTAAGGGGCTATGATGGCTCGTCTTGGAGAGAGTTGGATCAGCCTCAGACAAATATAGATACTCTACTTGCTATCGGCAGACGCTCTATGCGAGATGATGCAATTAGTGCTTTCATTACTGATGCCAAGCAAGAGATCAAGCAGGGGCGTCAGGTAATTCTTGGGGGAGACTTCAACGAACCTTCACACCTTGACTGGACTAAGGAGATGGCTCAGCTCTATGATCATCACGGAGTTGTCATTGATTGGACGTGTAGCAAGCTTCTTAGCGAGGCTGGTTTTGCCGATAGCTACCGAGTAGCTTATCCCGATCCTGTCCAAAACCCCGGTTTTACTTATCCTTCAGCTAATAAGGATATGCCTATTAGTCGGCTAACGTGGGCTTCAAAATCAGATGAACGTGAGCGTATTGATTTTATCTATTATTACCCTAATCCCAAGATTAAGCTTGAGCAATCTGTTATCCTTGGTTCAGACTATTCAATCAGTTATTCCAAAGAGGTGAAAGAGGAGCTTGATAAGTTTGTTTTGCCTCAAGGAGTTTGGCCTTCTGACCATAAGGCATTAATTTCTACTTTTGAGCTAAATCATTAATCCATTGATTCTATTCTTAATTGAACTAAGGAAGTATTTAACAAAGAACTATTATGGCTAAGATTTTGATTGCATTTGATACCGTGAGCGAAGGCTTTGAGGCTTTGGAGCAGGAGCATAGTATTATCCGTCCGCCTAAAGGACGTGATTTCACTCAGGCAGAACTAAAAGACTTAATTGTTGATTGCGATGTCCTATGTTCTGTTTTTGATATTCCTATTTCGGCAGAACTAATGAGCAAGGGAAAGAAGCTTCGTCTTGTGGCGAATTACGCTGTTGGTTACAATAATATAGATATAGAGTTTGCTAAGGCAAATGGGATTGTCGTAACGAATACGCCTAAGTCTGTCATAGAACCGACAGCAGAGCTGGCAATGTCGCTAATGCTTGCTTGTTCTCGTCGTACGGCAGAGCTTGATCGCTTGCTTCGTGAGAAAAATGGACAGGCTCAGCTTAGTCGTATTGACCGCTTGGGCTTGGATCTTTATGGCAAAACGGTGGGTATTATCGGTTATGGTAATATTGGAGCTTCTGTCGCTCGTAGGTGTTTGGCTTTTGGTATGAAAGTTCTGTACTACAAACGCACTCGTCTCTCCTCTGAAGAAGAGGAAAAGCTCGGCATTCATTACGCAAGTTTGAAAGACTTGCTCCAGCACTCCGATGTTGTTTCTCTGCATACGCCTTATGCTAAGGCTTCTCATCATCAGATTGATGCCGAAGCTCTTGCTTTGATGAAGCCAACAGCTCTCTTGATTAATACGGCTCGTGGAGCTGTCGTTGATGAAACGGCTTTGATTGAGGCTTTGAAAGCACGAAAGATTGCAGGGGCTGGCTTAGATGTCTTTGAAGATAATGATATTCCTCGTTCAGGATTGCTTAGCTTAGATAATGTGGTGATGACGCCACACGTTGGCACGCAGACCTACGAAGCACGCAAAAGAATGGCGGAAGAAGTTTCGGAGAATGTGCTTGCTTTCTTGGCTGGGCGTAGTGATATTAGTCGGGTGGTTTAAGCTTTCTAATTAGCCAAAATACCACAAATCAGAACAGCCACAGTCCGTTTTATCCAACATGTTTGCTATCAATGAGATACAAGCCTTCACTTTAAGATCAAAAAATGACTGGGAAAACTCAGATGAGTTTTCCCAGTCATTTCTAAAAGTTTTCCCAAAAACTTTTCTGACTCTTCCCAATCACTTTCCAAACTTCTCCAAATACCACAAATCGGAACAGGCAACATTCGGTCATTGAGCTTGTCGAAATGAATCGCATTGGCTTAGATTTTACTTGATTTTTGGCGTTTCGACAGGCTCAACGACCGATGCAATGGTCGCATTTTGGTATTCAAGGCTACTTAAATAGGCTATTTAATATAAATGAGTCTGCGATCCCTGTCGTTTGCACTGACTTAATAGTTGAATCCATTCCTCTCCGTGGTAGAGCTTTGCATAATTAACTTTTCTGTTATTTTGACTTTTAATTCTCCCTTTGAAGGGAGTACCCCGAGTTGAAAACGAGGGGGGAGGGA
>PDWI01005557.1_pt1 | contig 27346 bp, 20 predicted proteins | sample 1430891 | NCBI WGS metagenome assembly PDWI01 (sample SAMN01162508, study PRJNA174530) | Oral metagenome, whole genome shotgun sequencing project. | biome: Marine environment; feature: Marine mammal; material: Swab sample of the gingival sulcus; isolation source: swab sample of gingival sulcus... | reverse complement strand
CATTGTAGCTATTCCTTGATGAGTATATTAAGAGTTTTGTAAGATAATTTGCTTTAAGCTCCTATAAAGGTAGTAGGATTTTTCCATTTCCCCAAAGCATCAACAAGTTAAGTGAAAATGCGAGAGGGTGTGCCTTCTAGACACACCCTCTCATTATTCATCGTTTTGTTATGGAAAGGATGGATTTACTTAACTTTAATTGTAATCCACTTGCTGTCTTTGCTAACAGTTCCTCCAGCAATGATTTTAGTAACAAGTAAGTTATCACCAAACTCAGTGTTAGCTTTCGTATTCTTAATGTGAATCATTCCTGAAGGGATAAGATAACTAGGATACTTATTTTCTCCCCATTGTACATCACCTGCTTTGAGGTCGTCTGCTACTGCACCGAAAGCAATGAGTTCATCTCCCGTGCTTTTCTTGACATAGTAGTCGCCAGTTCCTCCAATAAGCTTGATTGTTAGCTCTTCACCAGCCTTAACTTCGTAGACATCATCGCCATCTTTGTCTTTCGAAGGCGTTAGCGTCTTGCCTAAACTTAGCACCTTACAGCTAAAAGCTTGCTTTGGCACATCAGCCTTAATTGTAATTTCTATTGCATTATCTGCATTTCCATCTTGACTAACTTTGAACTTCACGTCTTGTGACTTCGTTAGCTCTTTGCTTATCCCAACCTTTACAATGTAATCATCTCCGTGCTCCATTGCTTCGCCAACGATAAGTTGTTCCTTGTCGTAGTCGAAAATATATTTACCAGTTCCACCTTTGATTACAAAGCCATACTCTTCGCCAGCCTTGATTATATAGTTGTCTACTTGTTTTAGTTCGCCGTTTATAGCTCCCCAAAGCGTGATAGGCTTAACTTCTTTAATGATGATTTTAACCGTCTTAGTGCTAAGACCATCAGTAACTGTAAGCTCTGTTTCGCCCTTAGCCTTTGCCGTAACAAGGATTTTCTTTAGCTCAACCTCGCCAATCATTTCGCTTGCAATCTTAGCCGTTGCGATGCTTTCATCTTTGACCGATAGCTTGAAAGCGTCAAGCTTACCAGCGTTAATCCTAACATCAGCTGTTTGTCCTTCGTATAGCTTAACGTCTTGCATTGAGATATCAAGCTTGTTGTAGATATTAAGCTTAACCTCTTGCTTCTTATTAGCCTTGTCTGTAAGCATTAGGACTACAGGCGTTGCCTTAAGAGCATTTGCGTCACATTTAAGAGCCTTAACCGTAAGAACTTTTCCCTTAATCTCTGCCGAGAAATGCTCATCAGCCTTAATTGTATAAGGAGCGTTACCACTCTCAATCTTCAGGTCTTGAGATTGCCCGACGATAAGGCTTAGTTCACTCTGACTAAGTTTAAAGTCTAAAATAGGTTCGTCTTTGTCTTTACAGCTAAATAAGCTTGATAGCCCAATGAATAGGCTCATAATAAGTGTGAATTTCTTCATCTTTTTGATTGTTTGATTATAGAATTATATTAGCTTGTTGTTTAGTTTTACGGAAGTTGAATATTTACTTTTGCAGGGAAGATACGTAGTGGATCGCCCCATAGAGCAAGACTTTCTGCCATTATGCCTCGAGAGGGACGGACTGTTGCTTGCCAAATATTTCTGCCATTTAGGCTAACTTTAATAGGCTTTGTGTAATCTATCTCATCGAGATAAAGGACGAATTTACCCTTGACCTCTCCTTGAAGAGTTTTAGTCTTAATGTTATATTGATTGCCTTCCTTGACAATATCAAAGAGCATTTCATCTTTTGGACTAGAAGTTTTGAGCTGACGGAAGTCTAAGTAATAGACGCCTTTTGAGAAGCAACCAGAGCTTCCTTCCGTAGGAGCTATGTTGTGGAACACATAAGTTAGGTGCTTAGGATAGGACTTACGTTGGTATTGCTTGAGCCAAGGCGTAACGTCTGTATAGTTTAGGTTGCCGTGCTCCTTCCCCTCTTCTATGACAACTTCTCCGATGAACTCATTTGGGTTTTGGTTCTGTAGCTTTTGCCACTTTTCTTGCCACTTGTAGGCAAACTGCACTCGCCCGTATTTATAATCGTTTTCACCCACTTTCATTCGCATTGGGAGGTGTCTTAGATTTTGGATTTTTGCAGTAATTTCTTCAGAAGCGTCAAGGGGAGCAACAGCAGAGAAGTAATCAGGCATAAACTGAGCAAGGCGAAGCGTGCCATAACCTCCCTGTGAAATGCCAAGCAAATACGTTTCTTTTGCCTTGCCTAGTCCACTGCACCAGCTAAGCTGTACTGCCTGTTTGAAAGCTTCTTCTTGTGGCTGATAAGACCAGCGACCCTTTCTATCATCTGCCATTCGTGGCACGATATAGAAAGCAGGAGCATCAATCCATTCTCTAGATAGGCTTATTGAAGCCGAGTACTGCTCTTCGTTAATTTGGTCAGAACCCCAAGGAGTTTTTGCACTTGGGTCTTTGCCTCCTCCGTGTAAGTTTATGAAAGTTGGATAGGCTGTGCCTTTAGCTTCTTCCCCTTTGAGGAAAAGTTTTGCCTTCATTCGCTCGCCTTGTGGAATCTCCCAAACGGGTTCTATGCCTCGTGTTTGAGCATTCTCTCCATAATAGTCCGAGAGGATAAAGCCATATTCTGTCAGTTTTTCCCAAGCAAAGCCGTGCTTAATAGCTCGTTCTTTGTTTGCGTCTTGCCATAATGCCCACAGATGCTGACGAGTACTTTCTATTTCATCAGCAGAGATAAACTCACGATATAGCTTTGCCTTAGGGCTTGTAATACGGAAATTTGGATTTGTTTGCTCTCTGAAGAACGATTTAAGGTCTTTGTCTGACGTGAATTCAGACTTTGCAATTGGCTCATCATTATGCTTTGGTTCGTCTTTGCCACAAGCAGAGAAAGCAAATATTATCAGAGCTAGAGCATAAATTCGTTTCATCCTAATAGAGTCCTTTCTGTTTAATATTCAACGAAATAAGCCTCATCCCCCTTGTCTGTAAATCCCCAAACCTTAAGATATTCCTCTAGGCTTCCTTTGGGAATGTAGAAGTGGAAGCGAGGTGTTCCATCTTCATTATTAAAGTATTCTGCTTCGATAAAAGGCCATTTGTCTTTATTAAATCGAGGAGCTGTGCTTTGCGTAAACTTAATCTTTGTGAGCATAGGACAACCAGCAAAAACGTTAGCTCCTAAGTGTCTGATTGTACCTTTGAAAACAACTTCTTCGAGTTTGGGGTCAAAAGCAAAGCAACGGCTTGGGATAACGCTTATCTCTTTGGGAAGCTCGATGCGTTCTAGGCTAGACATTGCAGTGAATGCTTCTTCATCAAGGATTTCTACACTCTTCGGGAGTTTGACCGTTTTAAGGTGCTTGGATAGAGAGAATGCTCCAGCTCCAATACTTTTAAGTTTGTTGCCTGAAAAAACAAGCTCTTTAAGTTCGGTGTAGCCAAGCTGTCCAAAGCCAACTTTTTCAAGATTGCTCGGCAGGATTAGGACTTTGATGTTTTTATTTCCCTTGAACCCTTCTTCAGTAGAGCCAAGTGTGAGCGTTGCGTGGCTAAGGTCTAACTTCTCGATAGCTTTGAAGGAAGTTCTAATAAAATCTAAATCTTTTTGTTGGAGTTCTTTGCCCGAAATCGTTAGTTCTTCAAGGGTTTTACCTTTGTAGGATTTTAGCACCTCTTCCAAACTTTTTTGAGCTATTGCTCCCGATAATCCTTCTAAATTCCCTTCTGCTTTGATAAAGATATTAGGAATTATAATTTTTTCTATTGGCTTAGGTTCGTTCTTTTCTTTGTTGTCTTTACTGCACGAAGCGAGTGTTATCATTGACAGCAAGAAGAGCGTCATTAGTCTTAATGTTAATTTACTCATATTGTTTATTTCTTTTATTGAAATTTCGTTTAATTTTAATCACGACAAAGATAGAACGTTTTTTCTTAAAACTTAGTACCTAAAAGTAGGTATTTTGTTCCATATTATTAACAACTTTTCGGGACTAACTCTTCAGCATCTGCACTGTATCCTAAATTTTCTTCCTTTGAAGATAGGGCTTTGCAAGCAAAAACTAATAAGGTATATTCACTCGTTGAGCTTCGGTCGCTGAGATGGTCATTGCCTTGGGGGCAAGCTTCGCTTGAGCCTGTCGAAATAGTTACTTTGAGCTGAGCTATTTCCAATCTTGTAATCAAGGAAAGGGCTTGGATACAAGGGAGCTTTTTATTTATAATTCAAAAGTCTTAGCACATTTCACCACGGGGTGAAATAAATTACACGACGGAGTGAAATGTTTTTCACTCCGTCGTGTAATCAAAACTTACTTAGCTCGTTTTTTAGATAAAGCTTATTAGCTGTTCAGTTTCTCAGGGAAGGAAGTGTAGTATACTTCCTTCGTCCTCTCTTTTAACGTTAGTTCGGTCGCCTAGCACCTTCACTGCCACTCCCCTTCAAATGAAGGAGAGAAGCTTCATCAAGAACTCAACAGACCTCCATACAAAGGTCTACTTAAAGGGAGAATTATATAAGAACCAACCTCTTATATAAATTCCTTAAACCGAACTGACGTTTAATTATAACAAAGCCCCCTCCGTCAGTTCGCCTCGCTTCGACAGGCTCAGCGAACGGCTCACTGCCACCTCCCACATAGAGAGGAATTTATTACTTAAGCAACTAGGAAAAGCATAATTTTCGGATAAACTATTTTATTCGAATACAAATAGCCTAAAGCAAAGAAAAGAGTGGCGATGCTTACACAAGCACCACCACTCTTTTGTCATAAAAAAACTACAAAACTTATTTCTTAATCAGCTTATAGCTACGAGTAACGTTATTACGCTCAGCCTTCACTACGTAAGTACCTGCAGGAAGAGCTGAAACATCAGCAGACTTAGTTGTATCCTTAACAACAAGGACAAGCTTACCTTCAAGGCTGTAAATCCAAGCAATATCAGTATTCTTGAAGTTTACTACAGAAGTAGCTGGGTTAGGATAGAAGCTAGGTAGGTTGCCTTCTTCAAGCTCCTCAATAGAGTTAGCTTTCTTAAATGTAACCTTAATTTCGTTCTTCTCTCCAACCATAAACTTCTTAGAGTCCTTGATATCTTTTCCATTTACAGTAAGCGTTTCAAGAACATAACCTTCAGCAGGTTCAACGCTAAGCATTACTTCAGTACCTACAGCTACTTTAGAAGCATCTGTTACATTAACAAACTTAACTGTTCCGTTTTCTACTGTTGGCAATGTAAGAGCTACAGTCTTCTCAACCTTAGTGATACCCTTCTCTGGAGCTTCTGGGACACCAGCATCGTGCTTGTCAGCACCTTCACGACCTGGGTTATCACCAACAATCTTCATATCAAAGTCGAAAGTGAAGCCCTTCGCTGTTACACCACAAGGAGTAGGCGTTGGGAACCAAGCATCTGTAAATACAACACGTACACGAACAGTTCCTGGTGTAGCATCAGCAGGTACTGTGAATTTCTTCGTCACACCTGTTGTTTGGAATTCAGGAGTAGCCTTTCTTGCACTACCAAGGTCTAATGCATCAATACGTTCGTCTGTATCAGCTTCGAAAGCACCATTGTTGTTCCAGTCAATGTAAGTTGCAGCCCAACACCATTGTAGACCATCACGAGTAGGCGTATTAGGAGCTACTTGACGTCCAAAAGCTCTGAAGAAGAATTCGATTTCCTTACCTTGCTCTACAGTAAACCCAGAATTCTTATAATAAACGTAGTTATCACCATCAGTATCAGGAGTATCAGAAGTATAATCAAGATTAACCTTAGCTCCTGTTGTTGAAACCTTATCTAAGAAACGGATACGACGAGCAACGTCTGCACCATTAGCCTTAGGATTAAGCTCACTCTTACAGTAGCGATCTTCCTCTGGCAAGTCTACAGACTCTTGACGCTCTACTTCAACCCAAGTGATGTCAGAAACAGTCTTCAAATCATTAGCAACGGCACGAACACCGAAGAATGGGTTCCCTTCTGAATCTTCAGCATTTGCTTCAAACTCAACCTTAGGAGCGTAAGTTGACCAAGACTCAGTACGTCCGATTTCACGAACAGCTCCATCTGCACCTTCCTTATAAAGGATTTCAAAGTGGTGGATACCAGCCTCATCGTTATAAACAAGTCCGTTGTCCTTTCTTGTAGGAGTTTTGCTAGCAAGAGCATCTACTTCCCAAGAAAGCATAGCAGCAAGGCTCTTTACCTTTTCTTGCTTAACTTCAACCTTTAGGTTCTTAGGCATAGAAGGAGCTTCAGAAGCTACTGTATCATCAAAGATTGCAAGTTCACCTAAGTAAACATCTGCGTCCTTAGTCATACGGATACCCACAAGGTCAATCACATCGCCCTTAGCAAGTCCTGTAATCGCCTTTTCTTGCTCTTCCCAAGTCTTATCTTTTAGGTCGTCAAAAGCAACTTCTACATACTCTGTATCGCCTGCACCTTGCTTGTGAAGAAGAAGTACAAGACCATTAGCTTTCTTCTCTGCATCTACAGCTTTGAAAGCAAGCTTAGCCATTGGTGTGCCTTCGCCTACAGTGATTAGACCACGATAAAGGATTACATCAACAGCTTGAGCACCCTTGAAACGCAATGAAGAACCTCCAACATAAGCATCATCATAAGTATATTCTACTTGTACTGGCACAAGAGTTTCTTTCGTACCCTTCTTATACTGCAACCAACGGTAAGTAGGTTGAAGGTCTTGAGCAGCCATATCATACCAGCCACCCATAGAAGCAGACTTACCTTTGTAGAAGTAACGCTCACCAGCACCAGTATTGAAGAATGTACGGAATGGAAGATCCTGCTTAAGCGTAGTACGCTCAGGAATCATACGAGAGATACCACCAAAGTTAGCCAACTTATCACCCCAGTCACTAGCAGACCAGAAATCCTTCGTACCAACATTACGGCTACCTCCTGAGAATGCACGCTCAAATAGGAACTGAAGATTGTGCATTTTTTCAGTTGCATTAGCACCAGTATTGTTAGAAACGAAACGGCTCATTGCGTGTTCTCCCCATAGGCAAAGGTTCGATTTCTTACCCTCCATTGTAGCAAATGAACGATTCATCGTTACAATCCAAGCTCCTTGGTAGTAATTATCATAAGAACCTGTTACAGCTTTAGCAATACGTTCTGTATCATCAATGCTATAAGTATTAAAATCCCCACTGCTATAGTTTAGCATAATAGAACCAATGTGGTCTTTCTTCTCAGAGTCCCAAAGCCAAGAATTTACATACTGATGGTCATCTCTAAAGTAAGAACGACTTGTATAGATTGCTTGACGATAGTTATCAAAACCTTGCTCCTTAGCATAGTTTCTAAGAGCTTTGTGGAAAGCAACAACATCAGCTCCTGTATAACCCGAAGACTCCCAGTTGTAGTTGATACCATCAAGACCAAGATACATCAATACGTGGATTAATGGCTTAGCATATTTATAGTTTCCTTGGTCATCTTTTGTCAAGATGAAGCCTTCATACTTGCCAGAGCTTTCACCCCCTGGATTACCAGTTGTATCGAAGAAAGCGATACCTGACATCATATCTACCCCGTGCTTGTGAGCAGTAGCAGCCCAAGAACCTGGAGCTTGGAAGAAACCGTGGTTCCACGCCCCCCAAAGGTCAGTATATTGCCAAAGTGTATAAGGGTCATTATCAAACTGTCCACTTGGGAAACCTCCAGTACCTTTTTCTGTACCTGTAGGAAGGTTCATAAAGACAGTACGTCCTTCACGACGAGCAAAGTCAAGAGGGTCTTTACCATCTTTCCATTTAAGAACTTCACGCTTACGCACGTGGCTACGTACAAGCTCAACGTCAATGCCAAACTTTGCCTTAAATTCCTCTGCTGTTGGGAACTTTCTTCCCTCATCTTCAAGCTCCTTGAAGTACTTGATGACTTTCGCTACATCATAGTCCTTGAAGTCATACAAGACTTTGCTTGCAGACGGAACTGAAGGAGTTGTTTCTTGAGCTACCATAGGCATTGCACCAAAGATGCTTGCCGATAGAGCCAATGCTAAAATCTTCTTCATAACTAATTAAATTAAAAATTTATCTATTCTATTTGTATTTAAGTTGCTTCTTATCTTAGAAGTTACCTTTTCCTGCTACATCCCACCAAATGTGTGTTGCTTGCAAGTCAGCTCCTCCAAACATTGAAGTGTCTTCTGCCTGAAGTGCAGGCTTAGCAGTTGTGTTGATGTCGTTAAGAGCAACAGAACCTGTCTTCACGAATGGAATACGGTGTGTGTATCTATCCGGAGCGATGACACCTTCTTTAGGCTTCCATCCTGCAGGAGGCATAGAACCATCACCACTATCACCATCTACGATTGGCAACATAACAGGATAACCTGTACGACGGAAATCACACCACGCCTCAAGAGATAGAGGATAGTTTGCGATGTACTTCTGCGTAATGATTTGCTCTAGTTGTTTTTCTTGTGAAGCACTTTTGTCATATTTCACAGCTAGACTCTTAGAACCACAAAGTTCCTTAGGTAAGTTGTACTTATTATTCCAGTAGTCAATGTAAGGAATTTGAGGACAAGCGTCAGCCTTTTGCTTACGATAAGTGCTAGAGCTTCCTAGACCTTCTCTCTCAAATGAAGTAGCAATACCTGTGATATAGTACTTGTATGCTGTTTCAGGTACATTCCAACCTCTAAGTTTTGCTTCGGCAAGTAGGAACTGAACCTCACAAGCCTTGAAAATCATTACAGGCTTAGAAGCATAATCCGAACTAATCTTTGAGAACTTCTTGTAGCTCTTAGCGAAGATAGACTCTTCCTTAGCATAAGTTCCCATTCCCGAACGCATACCAACATATTCAGGAGAAGTAAGCACTTCTTTACCGTTCATATCCTTAAATCCTGAAGGCACTGGCGTAAACCACTTCTGAAGAGCAGGGTGGTGCAGACGCTTAAGCAAATTAGCTAGGTTAGCATTTAGGCGTGTATCGTCCCAGTTCTCTGAGATTACATATAGAGGGTGTCTACCTCCTCCTGTTAGTTCGATGTCTTGATCATCTTCAGTCAAAGCACCATCGTTGTAAGCTGACTCAAACTCTGCTTTCGCAAGTTCAGGAGCAACCTTCACGATACGCATTGCCATACGCATACGGATTGAGTTTGCAAACTTAACCCAGTTCTTAATATCTCCCCCAGCAAGACGGTCAAAGCGAACTAAGTCTGCTTTCTGTTCTGCTGTAAGCTTGCCATCAAGATCCTTCAAAGCTTGTTGTTGCTCCTTAAGGCTTGCGAAGATTTGCTTGTAAACCTCACTCACTTTTTCGTAAGCAATAGGTGGTTCACTCTTAAGAGCTAAATGATCTTTGTAAGGCATAGGACCATAAACATCTGTCATTTCTAGAGCAGAGAAGTCGTAAAGAATCCTAGCAATCGCCCCAAGTTCAGGACGCTTTAGGTCTTTAGCCGAGTTAATCACTGGGACAACTTGCTGAGCCACCCAAAGGAGGTTAGCACGAGGACCTGTTTCAAAGCTTGCATTAGGCGAGTAAGTACGAGGCAAACGTCCTTGAAGCTTATTCGCTACAAGCAGATAACCTGCATAGTTGTCAATATGAAGGCTAAACTGATACTGATACTTATGTTCACGAGCATCGTGAATAAGCGTTACAGCCTTCTGAAGGAGTCCTACAGCAGTCTTAGCATCTGCAGCCTTAGTAGCAGTAGTACCATTATTAACTACATTGATATCATTATCTCCGACCTTGTCCGTACAAGATACAGATGTCGCAAGCATAAGTCCAAGACCTACAGTACCAAGCGACTTAACTACATTATATAATTTCATATCTATCTTTTTATTTCTTGTTTATAATGTAAACTTCACATTCAAACCTACAGAACGCGATGTTGGTAGATTGAAGATATCTACACCACCAAGCGTATTAGCTGTTGACATTGATACGTCTGGGTCTACAGGGCTATCCTTATATAGGAAGAATAGGTTACGTCCAATAAGTGATAGGCTTAGGTTCTTACCATTACCAAGTAAATCTCTGAATGTATAGCCTACAGACATTTCTCTTAGACGGAAGTTTGTCGCATCATAAACGTATTGTGAAGCAAACATTTCTGAACCGATAGTATTGTAATACTGCTCAGCTGGAGCTTTATTTCCGTCAGGCATTAGCACAGCAGACACGCTAACCTCCTTCTTAACGCCATTCTCTTCAATCTGCATTTTGACTCTCAAATCACTATTACGAGCATCACCAGAACGCTTAGAAACACCATAGCTATCAAGGTAAGCTTCTGTGAAAGAAATTACCTTACCACCGATTTTACCATCAATCAAGAAGTAGAAATCAATACCCTTATAAGAGATTGTATTACCAAGACCAAGCGTATGAGGAGCGTTCATATTACCAAGGAATATAGCGTGTCCTTTGTTGTTGTCAAGCTGAGGACGACCTTCGTCTGTCAAGCGAATATCCCCTGTCTTAACAGGTTTCCCCTCAAAGTTTGTACGACCATAATCTTCGTCCCACTTACTATAGCGAGCAAAGTCTTTAACGTATAAGTCCCCATAAGACTCTCCTTCACGGAAGAAGATACGCAACTGGTCTGCAGAACCTATAGAAGTAGAAATGTCTGGACGACTCTTATAAGTCTTCAAAATTTCGTTTGTGTTATAGGCATAGTTAAGAGTCGTACGCCAACGCAAGTCCTTAGTGAACTGATGACTGTAGCTCAATGTCGTTTCAATACCTTGGTTACGGATAGAACCTGAGTTTACAGGCAGGCTAGTACCCGAGCTACCTGAAGTAGGCAAGAACTGATTGAACATTGTAGAATTGTAGTAAGTGAAGTCAAAGTTCAGACGCTTATCAAGAGCTGACAAGTCAAAACCAGCTTCAATAGAGCGAACCGTTTCAGGCTTTGGATTCTTAAACTCTGTAAACTGCTTAGCAGTCGTAGCTCCAGAGATTGATTGGTTCAAAGCACCGAAGTTAATATTTGGGATAGAGTTACCCACCTCAGAGATAGAAGCTCTTAACTTAAGAGAAGAAATCCACTCAGGCATTTCGAAGAACTCGTGTACAAGAGCATTTGCCCCTACAGAGAAGTAAGCGAAGAATGGATCTACAGAACTATCAAACTGCGAGAAAGCACGTGACCAGTCCACACGATAACTCGCATCAAGATAGGCTTTTTCTTTCCAACCAAGTTGACCAGTTACGAAAACAGAGCGTGACCAGTCTGAAGGCAAGCTAAATGACTTCTGTGTTGATACGTTAGACGTTGGCGTAAAGAGGTTGATAACCTTAGGTAAGTCCTCTTTTCTTTTATAAATTGTTTGTCCAAAGACTCCGTTATTTCTATTCCATTGACGGCGACCAGATACACGCTTGAACGAAGCTCCAAGAGAAGCAGACACAGACCAATCATCTTTAATTGTTTGGTGATAGTTTGCAAGAGCGTCTGTATAGAAGTTCGTCATTGAGTTATTTGTCCAACTGTAGTTACCACGGTCAATATACTCACCCGTTGGAGCAACTGTCGTAGCATAATCCTTGCTTTCGCCATCTTGTTCGTTACGGTCGTAGTTTGCACGATAAACGAAGTCGAACATATCATTCAGCTTATAAGAAGCTGTAAATGTAGCGAAGATACGCTGAGTTACCATCTCTGAAGGACGGCGATTAACCAACCAATAAGGATTATTCGCAGCCGTAACACCACGACCTTGGAACCATTGCTGTTCCATTCCCTCAAGGGTATTAGTTACAGGGCGAGGCTTTAGGGCAAAACCAGCCATTCCTTCTTTATATTCAGGATAGATTATTACAGGATTTGACTCCCATTGTCCCTTAGCTTCATAATTTTTGTAATAATCCATATCGATATTACGAGGAGCTAAGTAAAGGTTGTATAGAGGGTTGTAGGCAGTACCCCCAGAGATTGAGTTCTTGCTTGTTTGGTAAACGTAGTTACCCGAAACGTCAATCTTTAGCTTTCCATCAAGGAAGTTAAATGTTTCTCTAAGCGTTACGCCATTACGTTGGAAAGAATTCTTAGGCATAAGACCTGTAGCTGTTGTATTAGATACAGATAGATAAGACTGAACCTTCTTAGTACCACCACTAATAGAAACAGAGTTGTTAATCGTAGAACCAATCTCGAAGAAATCACGAATACGATTAGCCTTGCCTGCTACACCATTGAAAGCATTTTGCTTGTCTGTCTGATCGCTGATACGTCCACCCCAAGAAAGACCATCAAGCTCGCCAGTAGCAGAAATTTTTGCTCCGTAAGTATCTTGAAACTCTGGCAGAAGCATTGGCATTTCTGCTTGGAAGTTAGAGGTTACATTAACCATTAGCTTACCGTCACGTCCTCCCTTCGTTGTAATCACGATCACACCATTGGCAGCCTCACTACCATATAGGGCAGCAGCGTTTGCCCCCTTTAGGACATTGATAGAAGCAATATCATCAGGGTTAATAGAAGAAAGGGCATCACTACCTTCACTAACGGCAGAATAACCCATATCATAACCATTAGTTTGTTTAGTAACGCCATTACTCATAGGGATACCATCTACCACAATAAGTGGAGCATTGTTACCCATAATAGAAGCATTACCACGTAACAAAATCTTCGAAGCTGAACCAGCACCTCCCGAGTTAGGCGTAATCGTTAGACCCGAAGTCTTACCTTGCAAGGCATTAACGAAGTTTACGTCCTGAACGCGTGTCAAGTCCTTACCACTAACAGACTGAGTAGCGTAAGTAAGCGTCTTGCTCTTACGCTTGATACCCATCGCCGTTACCACGACTTGGTCAAGCATCTTATTGTCCTCTTTCATTACGATGTTAATCTTAGAGCGACCCTTGATGTTGATTGTCTGAGGAACATAACCGATGTAAGTAACCTTCAGTTGCTTAATACCTGCTGGCACTTGCACCATATAGTTACCATCGAAATCCGTTATCGTACCACTCTTAATAGCACCAACGGGGATAACCTGAACCCCAATCATAGGTTCTCCTTTAACATCTTTGACTACTCCGACCACTTTGTGAGTCTGAGCTAAAATCTCTACACACGATAGTGCGAAGACAAGTGTCAAGAATAAAATCTTTTTGAATCCTTTCATTATAACTTTATCATTAAAAACTAACTTTCAACTTTATGCCTCCCTCTGCATAAGAGAGGGAAGTCACATCTTTCTCTATTCTTAATATTAATACCTTATATATATAAGCCCTTCAAGCCTAATCAATCCATTTAAGTAATCTTTGCCCTATCCTTAAATAAAGCTTTAGAAAAAAAATGAGCATATCAAACCGATAGTCCTAGGGACAAAGATAAAGTATTATTTCTTATATCACACAGATTTAGTAAAAGAAATTCATTAAATCCGATTAAATAAAAAGAGAATATCAAAAATCACCATATAAACAAAAATATCACAAACCCAAGCTTAAATATAATCAAAATACGCATCAAAAGCAAATAATTAAGCATTAAACCTATTCAACAAACTAAAAACAGCCCTTTGAACAAGGGGTGCTCTCCTTTTTGGGCTACAACAAACAAAAATGACTAACACAAGATTACAGTTTCCTCGGGAACAAACTAAGCAAGGATTAAAGCCTAGTCTAAAAAACAAGCTCAACAAGTTTTGATTTCACCACGGAGTGAAATTAATTACACGACGGCGTGAAAAACTTTTCACCACGGGGTGAAATCAAAACTTATCTTAATTCTTGATTGCTCGTTCGGACTTCACTACTCTGTTTCTCCCTAAAGAAACGAGAGCTTGCCCCGTGAAGAAGTCGCAAACTAAAAGGAGTAAAATTTACTTATGCCTTAAAATTTGAAGAAGTCTGCTAAAAAACTTATATTTGTTTAACAGAACGTAAGGTCAAGCAAATTGCCCAAGAAGGAGCTAAGCCTAGCTCTTCTCTGAGAAGGTCTTTATATGATAGACTTTTTGCTTAACTTTTACGAGGAAAGCAAACAAGCAACAAAAGAAACAAAACAATAAATAAAGGAAGTATCTACTTATGAAGCAAAGTGATAAATTCACTGGTTTGGGAGTTGCCCTTGTAACCCCTTTCGCCCCTGATGGAGCAATCGATTATGAAAGTCTAGACAAACTCTTGGACTATCTCCTAGAAGGGGGAGCAGACTTCTTGGTTATTCACGGCACAACGGGAGAATCTCCTTGTCTAACACGTGAAGAGCGAGAGCTGGTAACACGACGTGTCGTGGAGCGTGTAGCAGGGCGTTTACCAATTATGGTTGGCTTGGGAGGCAACGACACCCTTGAATTAGCAAAGCGTTTCAAACACCTAGATACAGATGGGATTGATGGCATTCTATCCGTTTCGCCTTACTACAATAAACCCCAACAAGAGGGACTCTATCAGCACTTTGCACATATTTCCAAATATACAGAGCTACCTATCATCCTATACAACGTGCCATCTCGAGTGGGTGTGAACCTAATGCCTGAAACTGTTATCCGTCTAGCTAAGGATTGCCCCAATATTATCGGGATTAAAGAAGCTTCTGGTTTTGTCGCACAAGTAGAGCAAGTCGTCCAAGGCGTCGAAGGACTGGACTTTGCCGTACTTTCTGGAGATGATGCCCTCTCGGCAAACTTTATTCGCAATGGAGCAAGAGGCGTGATTTCTGTCGCTGGGAATGCCTATCCTAAACTCTTCGGACGGCTCATTCACTTAGCAATGGAAGGACGATTTAACGAGGCTGACGAGCTTCAAGACCGATTTAGAGAACTAAACGCTCAGCTCTTCGCCAACGGTAACCCTGCAGGTATCAAGGCATTACTTCAAGATATGCAGTTGATTAAGCACAACGTTCTACGCTTACCTCTACTTCCTGCCTCTAGAGCTGTTTGCCTCGCTCTCGAAGAAGCACGTTTAGCCCTTGACGCTTATATGCGTTTAGAACATTCAGATTTAATACATTAAATATATATATGCAAACCTACAAACAAGCGTCAGAACGCTTAGAACAAATCGTACGACGTATTGAGCAAGAGTCGCCAGACGTAGATGAGCTAACAAGCTTAGTTGCCGAGGCAGTAAAGCTTAGCAAATTCTGCTCTGAGAAACTGACAAAGGCTGACAAGCAACTGGAAGAGCTTATCGCTCAGCTAGACGAAGCCCCTAAAGAGCTTTAGACAATGGGCAAGAAACGTATTGCTGTCATCGTCGCAGGAGGTAAAGGTCTTCGAATGGGAAGAGAACTCCCGAAGCAATTCTTATGCTTAAATGGCAAACCTATTCTAATGCATACGCTAGAGCGTTTTGCTGATGTAGATAGCCTTATTTTAGTATTACCGAAAGAGCATTTTAGCTACTGGCAATCGCTCGTAGAGCAATACGACTTTAAGCTAAAGCATAAAGTCGTGGGGGGAGGAGCGACACGCTTCCACTCTGTACAGAATGCACTGAAGAGCTTAGCAGAGGATCAGAATGCTCTTATTGCCATTCACGACGGTGTGCGTCCAATCATCTCTCAAGCTTTGATTGAAAAGCTCTATCAAGAGGCTGAGGAATCGGGAGCTGTACTGCCAAGCCTAGCAATGGTAGAGAGCCTTCGCCTTGTAGAGGGAGCTTCGTCAAGAGCTGTAGCTCGAGATGCTTACCGAAGTATTCAGACGCCACAGGTCTTTGATTTTGAACGTTTACGAAAAGCTTACGACACAGACTTTCAAGACTTCTTCACCGATGATGCCTCAGTCTATGAACATTGCTTCCAAGAAGATATTAAACTAATCGAGGGCGAAAGACAAAATCTCAAAATTACCCACGAACAAGACCTCGTCCTTGCAGAGTATTTTCACTCGTGTTCTAAATAAATTTTAGTTCTAATCAGTAATCCTTTTTTTAGAGATAAAAAGTTTCCCCCTCAAGATGAAGGGGAAATTCTGTCCTCAGACAACTTATCGTGTATAGATGATTGATAACTAGAAAATTGAAAGGTTATCTAGGACACAAGTTGAATATTTTCAGAAGATTGGTGGTTAGAGCGTTGGATTCATAATCCAGAGGTCGGGGGTTCGAGCCCCCCTCTCGCTACTCTGTTGTTTTCATAACGAAATTGTTTTTATGGTTAAGAGAAAGGGTGTTGTCAGAATGACGACGCCCTTTTTTTCATTCAAGAGCAAGCAGACAAGCTTCAGCTTCCTCCTTCTTTATTAAAATAAGGAACTATGTACTTTAATCTTGCTAAAATTCTTACGGTCGTTGAGCCTGTCGAAACGACAAAAGAATTAGAAAAATCACAATAGAACAGTGCGTTTCAACAAGCCCAACGCCCGAAACTTGTCCTATCTTATAGAATAAATGTTTAGCACAATTAAAGTGTCTACTTCCGTTAAATTACAAGCAAAAAAACGGACACAAATAAGCGCTTGAAAAACATTTAATCCGAAAAAAGAAAAGTCTTCGAATAAAAGCAAAAAAATAACACGAAAAAGATTTGTTTATATCCACTTATTTAATACCTTTGTACTATAGTTTTAGGCTTACAGAACGCTTTGACTGCTACATTTTAATAATTGCAAGATAAGCTAGCCTTATTAGAGTAAGAATTTTAATAAACAACCTAATTTACAGCAAAGATATGAAGAAGTACAACTTTTCTGCAGGTCCATCAATCTTGGACGAAAGTGTCATTAAAAATGCAGCCTCAGCAGTATTGGACTACGAAGGCACTGGATTATCAATTCTTGAAGTTTCTCACCGAGGCAAGGAATTTGTCGCAACAATGGAAGAAGCACGCCAAACAATGCGTGAATTACTTCACATCCCAGAAGGCTACGAAGTGCTATTCCTAGGAGGTGGTGCTAGCTTGCAGTTTACTCAAGTAGCAATGAACCTATTGAAGAACAAAGCAGTCTACATCAACTCTGGAACTTGGGCAGCTAAGGCAATGAAAGAAGCTAAACTTTTCGGAGAAGTCGTTGAGTTCTCTTCAAAGGACGACAACTACATTTGGTATCCTAAACCTTGGAACGAAATCCCAGAAGATGCTGATTACTTGCACTTCACATCAAACAATACCGTTTACGGGACACAATATCGTCAAGACCCAGATGTTAAATGTCGTCTTGTAGGAGATATGTCTTCGGACATCTTCACTCGTGAGATTGACTTCTCAAAGTACGACCTAATCTATGGTGGTGCTCAGAAGAACATTGGCCCTGCTGGGGCAACTTTCGTTATCGTTCGCCGTGACGCACTTGGACACGTTGATCGCCCTCTACCAACGATGCTTGACTATCGCACACACGTAGAGAAAGACTCAATGTTCAATACTCCTCCAGTATTCCCAATTTATGTAGCTCTTCAGACGATGAAGTGGTACAAGGAGCTTGGTGGCGTTAAAGTGCTTGAGAAGATATGTACTGAGAAAGCTGATATGCTTTACAACGAAATTGATCGCAACAAGCTCTTCCGTGGCACAGTAAACGAAGAAGACCGTTCGATGATGAACGTTTGCTTTGTAATGGCAGACGAATATAAAGAGCTTAATGATGAATTCTTTAAGTTTGCGACAGAACGAGGCATCACAAGCTTCAAAGGACATCGTACCGTTGGAGGTTTCCGAGCTTCACTCTACAACGCTATGCCAAAAGAAGGGGTACAATACTTGGTTGACCTAATGAAAGAATTTGAACGCTCACACTAAGAGTAACGACTATAAAGTCTAAAAAGAAATAATATGTTTAACGTGGGTTATATTATTAAGAGGCAATCTTGATTTATAACCCACATTTATTGACAAGAAAAAAAACAATTAAGATATGACTAAAGTACTTATTGCAACAGAAAAGCCTTTCGCGGCAGCAGCTGTAGCTGGCATTAAAGAGATTTGTGAAGGAGCTGGGTTCGAAGTTCTAACACTAGAAAAATACCAATCTAAGGACGAACTACTCAAAGCCGTTGCTGATGTAAACGCTCTAATTGTACGTAGCGATATTGTAGATAAGGCTGTGCTTGAGGCAGCGAAGGAACTAAAAATCGTTGTGCGTGCTGGTGCTGGATATGATAATATCGACCTTAATTCGGCGACAGAACACGATGTTTGTGTGATGAATACACCTGGACAGAATGCCAATGCCGTAGCCGAGTTAGTCATTGCGATGCTACTCTTCGGACTTCGTAATCGTTTTAATGGCAAAGCTGGAACGGAATTAATGGGCAAGAAGCTTGGCTTACTTGCTTTCGGGGCAACAGGTCGCAATGTCGCTCGTATAGCTCAAGGAATGGGAATGCAAGTAATGGCCTTCGACCCATTCACAACGAGAGAAGCAATGGCTCAGTCTGGAGTAGAGTTTATAGAGGAACAAAAAGATTTATTTGCGAAGTCGGATATTGTATCTATGCACATCCCTGCAACGCCTGAAACAAAAGGGTCTATCGGTCGTGCTTACGTCGGAGCAATGCCTAAGGGAGCAATCCTTGTAAATACTGCTCGTAAGGAAATTATCAACGAAGACGAACTGCTAGCCGTGCTACAGGAGCGTGAAGACCTTCGCTACTTTACAGATATTCAGCCAGCAAATCACGAAGAGATGCTCGCATCGCTTGGAGAACGCTACTTTGCAACGCCAAAGAAGATGGGGGCTCAGACAGCAGAAGCAAACATCAATGCCGGTCTTGCTGCAGCTCGCCAAATCGTAGGCTTTATCAAGCAAGGTAACGAACGTTTCCGTCTAAATAAGTAGATTTATCATAGCATAAATGAGAGGTATCTTCGTTGTACCTCCCCATTAGAAACACCAAACAAAGCAAGATTATGGCTACAATAAAACCATTCAGAGGTATTCGTCCTCCTCAAGACTTAGTAACAAAGGTGGCTTCTCGCCCTTATGACGTCCTGAACTCTGCCGAAGCTCGTAAAGAAGCAGAGGGCAACGAAATGTCTTTATATCACATCATTCGTCCAGAGATAGACTTCCCCATAGGAACAGACGAACATCTACCCGAAGTTTACGAGAAAGCTTCGGGAAACTTCCGGATGTTCCGTCAGAAAGGTTGGCTCGTTCAAGATGAGCAAGAGAACTATTACGTCTATGCTCAAACGATGAACGGCAAGACTCAATACGGGCTCGTTGTCGGAGCTTACGTCGAGGACTATATGAACGGCGTGATTAAGAAGCACGAACTAACACGCAAAGACAAGGAAGAAGACCGAATGAAGCACGTCCGTGTCAATAATGCAAACGTAGAACCAGTCTTCTTTGCTTATCCCTCACAAGACGAAATCAATGCTATTGTCAAGAAGTATACAGACCAAAAGCCTGTTTACGATTTCGTTGCTGAGCTAGATGGCTTCGGACATACATTCTGGGTCATTGATGGAGCAGAAGACATTAAGCGTATCACAGAGCTATTTGCTCAAATCCCTGCTCTATATATTGCTGATGGACACCATCGCTCTGCTGCTGCAGCCCTTGTAGGAGCTGAGAAAGCAAAGCAAAACCCAAACCACAGAGGCGACGAGGAATATAACTACTTTATGGCTGTTTGTTTCCCAGCAGAACAGCTAACGGTTATTGATTACAACCGAGTAGTAAAAGATTTGAACGGCTTGACGGAAGAAGAATTCTTAGCTAAGCTTGAGAAAGCTTTCGTCGTAGAGGAGAAAGGCACAGAGATTTATAAGCCAAATGCTCTGCATAACTTCTCGCTTTACCTTGGAGGCAAATGGTATTCGCTCACAGCTAAAGAAGGGACTTACGACGACAATGACCCTATCGGCGTACTTGACGTTACCGTTTCATCTAACTATATTTTAGACGAAATCCTTGGCATTAAAGACTTACGCACAGACAAGCGTATTGACTTCGTCGGAGGTATTCGTGGACTTGGCGAGTTGAAACGCCGTGTCGATAGTGGCGAGATGAAGGTTGCTCTAGCTCTTCACCCCGTTACTATGCAACAAATTATCAACATCTCCGACACGGGCAATATTATGCCTCCGAAAACAACGTGGTTTGAGCCTAAGCTTCGCTCTGGATTGGTTATCCACGAACTAGTATAAGACCATTTGTCTAGTCCTAACATATCGTTAGAGGCTTATACAACAAAATAGTTTAAATTATTTAAGTAGGCGTTAGGCTCAGGTCTATCGCTTACTTTTTTATATATTTTAGCCTCTAAATCCATTTGTTTAGGCGTTAGCATAAAGTTTGAAAATTAAGAAACACTGCAATACTAAAAAAAACTTTAACTAAATGATGAATTAAATATATTGGGAGGGGAAGATTAGCTTAGTTGAAAAGAAGCTATGGATAAATTTTTTGTTTGTTCTCGTACAAACTGAGATATTATCAAACTTGACACAAAAACTAAACTAAGAAAGTTTTTATTTCACTCCGTGGTGAAATAAATTACACGACGACGTGAAAAGTTTTACACTCCGAGATGAAATGAGCGTATATCCTGATGAAAAAGCGAGTGTAAAGAAGGTCATTATCAAAAATATAGAATTATGTGCCAAAATATATTTATCTTTGCCTCGTAATAATAAAAACTAATATTCTTATTTAATGCAAATAAAACCCTTAAAAATCTTTTTACTCATACTTTTTGTTTCAACTTCTTGTTCAGAAAAAAGAGATAATGACTGGAAGAAAAAACATTTAAAAGGGAGAGTTAAATACCTAAAGGAAAGAACATATAAAGCGATTAACCTTTGGAATAGCATAAAGAAAGGCTCAGAAAATAATTCTTCTACTCCCGTAGAACTACATTTTAATGAAGATGGTCAATTAACAGAAGTAATGGAGTATAATATCGATGGTACTCTAAAATGGAAATGGGCATATAATCTCTGTAAAGAAGGAAAAATCCAAAGTATAGAATTATATAAATCAGGAATTAAGCTATATAAAAGGTTTGTCTATAAATACCGTGATGATGGAAAACAATCTGAAATATATAATTATAGAGCCAATAGATTGTTTGATGGTAGAAGTGTTTTTCAATACGACTACTATGGTAAATTAGTTGAACAGAGTGTATATCACCCTGATGGAACTCTAAATCTAAAGTATAAGTTTAATGAAGATGGAGATGAAAAAGAGATTATTTGGTATCACTCTAATGATTTACTCTTTAGAAGATGGGTATATAAGTATGATGATGACGGTAAAGTTTTAGAGGAAAAGAAATACGGAGATAGAGATTCTTTATACTATCAATACAATTATAAATATCAAGTTGATAGCAGAGGCAACTGGATTAAGAAAATTCAGTATCAAGACGATTTAGCTATCGCTATCATAGAAAGAGAAATTGCTTACTATCCAGAAGAAAAATCAAGAACAGAATTGTTACAATCTTCTTGGAAAAGCATAAGGAAAATCTTTAAATAAAAATGTATTAATAGTTAAAAGGCAATAGGCTGTGTATTATCTGCACAGCCTATTGTTGCTTATATATCTTTTGCTACGATAAACTCTTAGCAAATAAATGGTAATGTCCGAAAAAGCTTCTTTCTAATAAGGCTTTTGTAAATCTTATCAGAGCAATTTTTGGTTTATAGTGTAAATAAAGAAAAATAGCTACCTTTGTTCGTGCTATTTTTAACATTTAACTAAATAAGAAATGAAACATCTAAAGTATTTATTCCTAGCTCTAAGCTTTGTACTTATCGGAGCTTGTGGAGGTAGTAAAGACGAACCAAACTCAAAAAAGGAAGAGGTCAAACAGAAGGTTAAGTTTGAAATTAAGAACAACGTTTTGGTGAGTGCAACTGTACTCGAACCTAATACTCATATTGATATACCAGAAGGCGTGGAAGAAGTTGCAGATTACGTTTTTAACTTCAATAAGAACGTAACAAGCGTAAATATTCCTAGTAGTGTTAAGCGTATTGGTAAAGAAGCTTTTGCTAATTCAGGTTTGCAATCTATTACATTACCTAAGAATGTTAAGTATGTAGGTAAGGGAGCTTTTGCTCGTATTGAAATGCTTGAAAGTGTTAATATTAGTACTGGTATTAAGGAGATTTATGATAATTGTTTTAGTCATTGTAAGCACTTAAAGAAGATTACTCTACCAAATACTTTGACAACTATAGGAGAAAATGCTTTCTTAGGTTGCGAAAGACTTGAAAAAATAGAGCTACCAAAGTCTCTAAGAAAAATAAAATTTGCAGCTTTTTCTTCCTCGGGTTTGAGAGAAATTCATTTGCCTGTTGATTTAGAGCATATAGAAGTTTCGGCTTTTTCTTTTTGTGATAATCTAAAAACTCTTAGTTTTTGGGATAAACTTAAATGGGAAAGAGGTGCTTTAGATTTTAGTAAAAATATAGAGCATATCTACGCATACGTAGAAGAACCTCCAACGAAGAAGTGGAATTTCTTGAACAGCTTCTTTGGAACACTACACGTGCCAAAGTATTCTTTGGAGAAATATAAAGAGAAATTCCAAAATGTAAACTTCAAGATTGAAGCAATTAAGTAAAGTTCTTATTCACTCAAAAGAACAAGAGAGGCTGTGCATTATCTGCACAGCCTCTTGTGGTTTATGTATGTTTGCTCCTACAAAGCTTAGTTATGGTCTTTGCAAATGAAATAACTCTTAACTTTATAACTCCGTAAGTAGATATTGCTCAATCGTGGGAGCAAAGAAGCGATGCTCTAGAGAATGAATGCGATTTGCCAAGCTTTCTATTGTGTCGTTTGGACGCACTGAGCAAGTCGCTTGAAGCAATGGCTGACCTCTGTCGTACTCTTCATTAACCAAATGGATAGTAATACCCGAAAAAGCTTCTTTATTTTCTAAGACTGCCTTATGAACGTTGTCGCCATACATTCCTTTTCCTCCGTAATTAGGCAATAGAGCAGGGTGAATATTGATGATGCGATTAGGGAAAGTTTTCAGCCAAGGTTCGGTAATCATCAGCAAATAACCAGCTAAAATGACAGCCTCAACCTCTAAATCTTTCAAAAGTTTAAGGACTTCACGCCCCTCTTTCATCTCTTGATTAGTAAAATAATAGTGAGGAATGCCAAGACGTTCGGCACGAGCCAAAACGCCAGCTTCAGCCTTATTAGAAATGATACAAGCGACCTTAATCTCACTGCTTGATTTGAAGTAATTCGCTATCTTTTCGGCATTTGAACCACTTCCAGAAGCCAAAATTGCTATTTGTTTCATAAAAAATAATTATCTTTGTGCACAAATGGGCTTGCTTTGTGCAATTAGTATCTTTGCTTGCCCACGATAAAGATACAAAGAAATTAAGTTAATTATAAACAATTAAACACAGAAAAGATTATGATCGAAGAAAAAGTAAAAGCAATTATCGTTGATAAGCTAGGTTGCGAAGAGTCAGAAGTAACTCGTGAAGCTAATTTCGCTAGCGATCTTGGTGCTGATTCACTTGACACTGTTGAGCTAATTATGGATCTAGAGAAGGAATTCGACCTTCAAATTCCAGACCAAGACGCTCAGGAAATCAAGACTGTAGGCGACGCTATCGACTATATCTCTAGCAAGAAGTAATTTAGACTTTCAAAGAATAGGGGTAACTCTATTCTTTGTTGTTTTTATATTACTAAAAATAAGTCCAAAATGGAACTTAAAAGAGTCGTAGTAACAGGTCTAGGAGCTATCACACCTCTAGGTAAGACTGCTCCAGAAACTTGGGAAGCTTTGAAAGCTGGTAAGAGTGGAGCTGCTCCTATCACACAGTTTGATGCCTCTAAGCATAAGACACAATTTGCTTGTGAGGTTAAGGACTTCAAGGTAACCGACTATATTGATAGAAAGGAAGCTCGTCGCCACGACCGTTTCTCTCAGTTTGCTATGGTAGCGTCTGAGGAAGCTTTAGTGGATTCTAAGCTAGATATCGAAAAGCTAGATAAGAATAGAGTAGGGGTAATCATTGCTTCTGGTATCGGAGGTCTTATTTCTCTTCAAGAGGAAGTTATGGCTTACGACAAAGAACGTGGACCACGTTTCACTCCTTTCTTCATTCCTAAGATGATTGCAGATATTGCAGCAGGACACGTATCGATGAAGTATGGTTTTCACGGACCAAACTATTCAACGTCTTCTGCTTGTGCTTCAAGTACTAATGCTCTTATTGACGCTTGTCACCTCATTCGTTTGGGGAAAGCAGACGTTATCGTAACGGGTGGTGCTGAGGCAACAATCTGTGATGCCGGTATTGGTGGTTTCAATACAATGCACGCAATGTCTACACGCAATGATGACCCTCAAGGGGCTTCACGTCCATTCTCTGCAAGCCGTGATGGCTTCGTAATGGGTGAAGGTAGTGCTTGTATGGTTATTGAAGAGCTAGACCACGCACTTGCTCGTGGTGCTCATATCTATGCTGAGCTTGTAGGTACAGGTCTTTCGGCTGATGCTTATCACTTGACAGCGACACACCCTGAGGGGCTTGGAGCGAAGCTTGTGATGAACAATGCCCTTGAAGATGCTGGTATCAAGCCTGAAGATATTGACTACATCAACGTGCACGGTACATCAACGCCAGTAGGAGATATTTCAGAAACGAAGGCTATTATTGACGTCTTTGGTGATAATGCTTATAAGTTGAACATTAGCTCTACAAAGAGTATGACAGGACACCTTCTTGGTGCTGCTGGTGCTTTGGAAGCAATGGTAACGATTAAGTCAGTGGAAGAGGACATTGTTCCTCCTACTATCAATCACAAAGAAGACGATCTTGATCCTGAGATTGACTATAAGCTAAACTTCACATTTAACGAAGCACAAGAACGTCCAGTGCGTTATGCTCTATCAAATACTTTCGGTTTTGGTGGACACAATGCTTCTGTTATCTTCAAGAAGTACAAAGCTTAGTTAATTGCTTAGAAATAAATAGTTAGAATTATTGTGTTGCAAACACTAATAAATAAATTGAGAAGGCTCTTTGGTTCGTCCGAAGAGCCTTCTTCTATGTTTCTTTTTGACGTATTGGGTTTTAGACCTAAAGAAGAAAAGTATTATCATCAAGCCCTAACACATCGTAGTATTGCCCACTCAAATGAGAATAATGAACGGCTTGAGTTCTTAGGTGACTCAGTGCTTGAGTCCATCGTTAGTGACTATCTCTTCAAAAAAGAAGAGGAATGGTCTGAAGGAAGGCTTACTGCCAAAAGAAGTGAATGGGTGAGCCGTAGTACAAATAATGCCGTTGCCGAGAAGCTTGGTTTGATGAATTATATCAAGTATAATAAGACTAATGTTTATAGTAATGATATGCTTGGTAATGCTCTCGAGGCTTTGATTGGAGCAATTTTCTTGGATTATGGATATGATAAGGCTTATACTTTCTTCCTTAGTAGAATGTTGCCTATTATTCAGCATCTTGAAGACAACCAAGGAGCTTTGTATAACAATTATAAATCTCAACTGCTAGAATACTCACAACGTGAGGGATTGATTTATGAATATCAAGTTGTTTTCGCTCCCAAGCACGGCAGAGGAACGTTTCGAATAGCTGTAGCAGTAGGGGACTCTAGGGAAGACTTAAAGCCTATTAGCGAAGGAAAGGGGCGAAAAAAGAAAGAAGCCGAACAAGAAGCTGCTCGCCTTGCCTTGGAATACTTACAAAACTCTTAGTTGTATATGAAAACAGCACTACCTTCTGGTAATGCTGTTTTTTTCTGTTTCTGTAGCTAAAGAGCAATAATTTACAAACTCAATTTATGTATATATTGCTTATCTTCTTGCTTAATCTTAAGGATATAAACGCCTTTTGGATAGTTTCTCTTTAGGTCTTGAGCGAGCAAACGACCTTGTAAGTCATAAACTTCTACGCTATCATAAAGACCTTTTATCTGAATTTTCCCAAAACTTGCACTTACCAAAGGAGCGTCTTGCTCCAAATCTTCTAAAGCTGTTGTTTCTTTAGGTTTAACTTCTCTTGTTTCATTCAGCTTTAACGTTTGTGAAGTCAAGACATAACGCTCAGACATATCTTGAGCCTTTATGTACTTATTAAGAAAAATTACGACACGTAGGTCATCTTTTTTCCACGCACTATTAAGCTTAAATTCTTCTAAGTTCAAAGCAAACGTACCATCAGGCTTTGGGCTAAGCTTCTCGCCTATACCAAGCGTTAGGTAAGCTCTTGCCATTTTGTGATGTGTGTAGTTTCGTCCTGTATTAGAACTATCAAAATGGTTTCTTTGCCTAATTCCTTGAACATTATCTTCCGTTAGGATAGCTGTTAGATAACAATCGTCTTTATTAACTTGATTAAAGACACGTCCCTCAACCTTAACTACCAAAACATCGTCCTTAACACTTGTAGATGTCTTGGTAAACTCAGCCAAATCCTCATTATCTTCCATATATTCTTTGACAAAATCATCAGTATTAATACCTTGAACTTGGGTAATAAGCGTTCTTCTCCAAGAAGAAGATTTTCTATTAATTGATGTAGAAGGATAGCCATCAATGCCAAAGTTTAGCGAGCTATAATAGCTTTTACTCAGTGCAAAGGCATCTCTCATATGATGAGCCACGACACTGACCTCTACGCCTTTTTTCTCAAAAGCCTTTGCCAATCTTTCAATAGCAGGGTATTCAGCAGGGCAATAAGGACACCACTCTCCTGTAAATTCCTCAAAGAGGACGCTCTTTAATTTCTGTTCTTGTGCCGAAAGCATACTACTAAATAGTAATAGCGATAGCGTTATAATTATCTTTTTCATTCTTACTTAGTTTATTTATTATGTTTTATAATATAAATTCTCTTCTTGCAGAGCTTTGTATAATTACTTGTCAAAAGTCTTTTTCAGTCTAAATAATAAGCAAAGTTTCTCCCCTTCAAATGAAGGGGTGGATTGCGAAACGAAGTGAGCAAGACGGGGTAGTCTTTTGTTAATGACTAGTTTTAATTATCTTGAAACAAGTACTACCCCGTCATTTCGGTCGCTATACTCCCTCAATGCCACCCCTTCAAATGAAGGGGAGAGGCTTCGTTCATTACAAAAATAAACTTGTACAAAGCCCTATTAAGAGGGGGCTATCTTCATCAACCATTTCAATAGTTGATTATACCAAAGATACAACAAAATAAAGTTATCAAATAAACTTGTTCGTAAAGCAAGCATAAGTATCCTCTTTACGCACAAGCCTTATTAGCTAATATGGTATAAAGCACTTAGTCTACTTTAGCTTGTCAGTAAGTCAATTTATTATCAAAGCTTAACCAACAAATAATACTTTTCCACAGCCTCAAAAAAAGACTTATGAATAATTTCTTTTTGACTTATATTTTTCTCTATAAAACAGAGCTATTTAAGTTATTTTATAATCTATGGATAAGTCTTGAA
>PDWI01002517.1_pt1 | contig 27349 bp, 25 predicted proteins | sample 1430891 | NCBI WGS metagenome assembly PDWI01 (sample SAMN01162508, study PRJNA174530) | Oral metagenome, whole genome shotgun sequencing project. | biome: Marine environment; feature: Marine mammal; material: Swab sample of the gingival sulcus; isolation source: swab sample of gingival sulcus... | reverse complement strand
GGTTGGCAGTACTATTAACGTGTTGTACACGTAATGCGAGGAGCAAGGGCTATGCCCGCAGGATAAAAACCCCGCGTTACACGCGGGGATGATTTTTTTGTGTATGGGGGAATCAATAAAATTTGTTGACATTTATTTCCATTTATAGTAAAAAATAGATACGAAACGATGTGAATTAGAGGAGGGTATTATATGTCAAGAGAATGGCAACAGACGAAGATGCAGGAGTATATCATGCCAAATGCGGTATACTACCAGTCTATATGGGCGGTTAGAGATTACGAAAGAATGATAGAGCAAATGAAAAGGTTAGAGTCGAAGTGTGATCAAGCACAAGGTATGAGTATAGTAAGTGATTCGGCAAACTCATATGTTATCAGAAGACCTTCTGAAGACAGAGCGCTTGAAATTGCAGTGATGAAGGAAAGAGTTGAGGGAATAAAAGCCGCGCTTCTTAAAGTACCGATAGAATATCGCTCATGTATAATTAGTAATATAGTAAACAAAAATCCGGGATACACTTTTCCAAATAAAGTGTGGCGAATGTGGAAACAGAGATTCTTGTACGATGTTGCAAAGAACTTATCGATGATATGATGAAACTTTGCAATAGAACGAGAAGACTTATAGGTATTAGTATAATCATTGTATCGATGATATCTATGCTAATATGGGAAATATGGGTAAAGGAGAAGTTGTTTTATGATGAGGCTATAGTTTTAAAGTATGATGTGGAGCGTGGAACGGAAATTACAGAGGATATGTTGGATAAAGTCTTAATACCGGATTTACAAATCAGTACGTGTTTGAAGGTTGGAGATGAAGGCAAATTATCATCAAAGGAAGCGGTGCAATTCATAAAAGGAGGAACCCCTGTGTGTGATGAATATTTTTCACCTGTCGGTAGCATTGCGGAAGCTTCTTCGGGAACACTTGCACTAATAATATCTAAAGATGTCGTTATGGGTTCAATGAGGCAACTTGAATGTGGAGAAAAGATATTACTCTATTCAAAAGATACGGTTCTATCGACCGCAATTGTTGGAAATGTAGACGTTGACGGCGATGCTTCAATAATACTTGAAGAGCATGCCGTCAGTGTAATATTAGAAGCCATATATAGTGGCGACAAGTTAAGTATCGTGAGGATAGGCGAATGAATAGCATTGCAGTATTGGGTTCAACAGGCGGTGTAGGTGCGACTATGGTGTCACTGTCTATAGCGGAAGAAATATCGAAACGAGATGAAAGCTGCCTGCATATATACGGTAGCGGAAAGATAGGCTCTTATTATAAAGATGTTCCGTTTTTTAAATCGATAGATGACCTTAAAGGGAAACTTGAATCGGGAAGAATAACGAGCGCCGATTTAGGTAGCGTAATTGAAAAGAGAGACGTTCTTGATTGTATAGCAGCTACACGGTCAAGTTTTAAGGCTGTAGATTTCCCAATAGATACATTTGAAAAGATTATTTCTGCCGGAAATGATTATAAGCATATTGTAATTGATGCCGGCAGTGACTTAACTTCGTCGTTAAGTATATCAGCATTTAACGCCTGTGATGACATAATTTTTATAGTAGATCAAAGACCGAGTACGCTAGCACGATTTAATGAAATTTATAATTCGCTTCCGAATATTAAAGTAAAACATGCATTGGTCATATTGAATAATTATGAGAAGGACAAGGGGCAGTACAGCTTATCCGAAGCCGAAAATATCTGTGGCGCTCCAATATCTCAATCTATCCCTTATTCGGTGTATGGAAGACAGTCGGAATATTATGGTGATACGCTTAGACACGATGTTAGATATAGAAAAGCTATTGAGAAAATTGTAAACAGATTAAAGGGGACGTCTTTTGTCGAAAAAGCGAGCAGGGATACGATTAAGTACAAGTATTCCCTTTTAAAGGATAAAATTATATTGATAAAAGATGAGGTTAAAGGAGCTATCGGTAGATAACGGTAGAGTGGAAAAGGGAGTGTCAGATGATATTTGTAGTTGAATTTATTATTGAGGTTTTATTTCTGGCAGGCGTTTTTATATTCTTCAGTGAAGAAATCAAGATGCAAATATACACCTTGATTTCCAGAAAGCATATCAATAATGCGCTTGCTAAGGCGCTTGTTAAACGTTAAAGAGAAAGTTAATGACATCGCCGTCTTTGACGATATAATCTTTTCCTTCGGCGCGTATGAATCCTTTTTCTTTGGCGAGCGAAAGTTTTCCGTCACACTCCATAAGCTTGTCGTAGCTTATTGTTTCAGCACGTATAAATCCACGCTCAAAGTCGGTATGTATTTTACCTGCCGCTTGTGGAGCTTTAGTTCCTCGCTTTATGGTCCAAGCTCTACATTCATCTTCACCTGCGGTCAGAAATGAAATCAGATCGAGAAGGGAATAAGAGGCTTTAATCAGCTTATCAAGTCCGGATTCTACTATACCAAGTTCTTCAAGGAACATGGTACGCTCTTCACAATCAAGTTCAGAAATTTCCTGCTCAATTGCAGCGCACACTACTACTACACCTGCATTTTCGGTCTCTGCAAAATCGCGTACGATTTTAACATTGTCGTTAGATGAAGGATTTGAGATATCTTCTTCCGATACATTTACCACATATATTACAGGTTTATACGAAAGAAGATTCAGAGATGTAACGAATTCCGACTCCTCCGCGTCTAAATCTAAAGAGCGTGCAGATTTACCGCTTGCCAAACAATAATTCACTTTATTTAAGGTTTCCAATTCCGACTTAAGTGACTTGTCGTTTTTTAAGTTTTTAGTCGTCTTTGTAATTCTCTTTTCTATGATTTCCATATCGGAAAGTATAAGCTCAGTGTTTATAGTCTCAATATCATCGAGAGGGTCAATGGTTCCCGATACGTGTACGATATTTTCGTTTTCAAATCCTCTAACTACGTGAACTATTGCTGCCACTTCACGTATGTGACCTAAAAATTTGTTGCCGAGACCTTCGCCTTTAGATGCACCTTTTACCAACCCTGCTATATCGCAAAATTCAATGGTGGTATGTACGGTCTTTTTTGAGTTATATACTTCGTGGAGCTTATCTATTCTAAAATCAGGTACGGTTACAATCCCTATATTGGGTTCTATCGTACAAAACGGATAGTTTGCGGCTTCTGCTCCGGCTTTAGTTATGGCATTAAAGAGTGTGCTCTTACCCACATTAGGTAGTCCTACGATTCCAAGTTTCATCTGTTTTATCTCCTGTAATTTTAGCTTATATTATTTGATTTGCTGTTTATATGAACGCCTACTTAAATAGAAATAGGCTATTAGTGCTATGATAAATACCGACGCACTTAGTAGCTGGGCTTGTTTGATTTCACCTATCATCAAACTGTCAGTTCGCAGTTCTTCAACAAAAAATCTCTCAAGTGAGTAAAGCATTGAATAGAGCAAGAGTATTTGACCTTTGAATTTTCTATTATTGCTTATATAGATTAAGAATATAAACAGTGCAAAGCACCAGAGCGATTCATATAAAAATGTAGGGTGTACTTTTTGACCTCTTATTATGATTCCCCATGGGAGATCTGTAGGGCCGCCATGCGCTTCAGCGTTAAAAAAATTACCCCAGCGACCGATTGCTTGTGCAAGCGCTATTTGTGGGAATAATAAGTCAGCCAAATCGAAAAAATTGATTTTTTTAATTTTGCATATGATCAATCCTACTATTATTCCGGCTATCAAACCACCGTGTATAGCAAGCCCACCACGCCGTATATTGAACATGGCTAATATATCTGAATTGTATGTTTCCCATTCAAATATAACGTAATATAAGCGAGCTCCAACTATCGCAATTGGGATTACCCATATTGAAAAATCTAAAAAGTGTTCAGGGTTTATGTTGAATTTTGGTGCACGTTTATATGATATAGCTATTGCTACGAGAATCGAAAGCCCGATTATTATACCGTACCACCGAATACTGACACCGAATAAAGAAATCGCTATAGGGTTTGGTGCTTGCATATTTAACCTCCAAGAATTTTATTTTTATATTCGTATATTATAGAGCAAAAAAAACAAGTTTTCAATCGGAAGGAACATAGAGGTCACGATTTCATTTGGTGCTTATCATTAGGAATGGCTACCGTAATGTGAAATATATGCAAAAAATGATAGGAAATTATAAAGCAAAATGTATAAGTTGCAAAATAAGTATTGACAATCTTATGCCATTTTGTTAATATAACTCCTGCAGTGATTTAACTATCACGGCGGTGTAGCTTAGTTGGCTAGAGCGTCCGGTTCATACCCGGAAGGTCGGTGGTTCGACTCCACCCGCCGCTACCATGATGGGCGTTTAGCTCAGCTGGGAGAGCACCTGCCTTACAAGCAGGGGGTCACAGGTTCGAGCCCTGTAACGCCCACCATCATGCGGCCTGGTAGTTCAGTTGGTTAGAATGCCAGCCTGTCACGCTGGAGGTCGACGGTTCGAGCCCGTTCCAGGTCGCCACTTTTTTTTTTACAATTTATATGGTGGGTATCGTCAAGCGGTTAAGACACAGGGTTGTGGCTCCTGTATTCGTGGGTTCGAATCCCATTACCCACCCCACATAAGGCGACATAGCCAAGTGGTAAGGCAGAGGTCTGCAAAACCTTTATTCCCCAGTTCAAATCTGGGTGTCGCCTCCAAGATATTTTGGGGTATCGCCAAGCGGTAAGGCAACGGACTCTGACTCCGTCATCCGTAGGTTCGAATCCTACTACCCCAGCCACACAAAAAAGTATTTCCAATTTTCTTGGAAATACTTTTTTGTTATATAACTCAACCTCGTCATTACTATAAATATCCTATTTATTGAGATTAGCCATCAACAATTTTTGTCTTATAAGCCTAACTATATATAGGATTAGCTGTTTACATAGAATCAGCTGCACTATTATTTTTCATTTACTGCCGTGAGTATACTGTCCAAGTCCTCTCGGCAACCACCGCACTTATTACCTACATTTGCTATTTCGCATAGGTCTTTGAGCTTAGTTATATTCTCTTTTTTTATTATATCTTCAACTTCTCCGGTAGTAACCTTTCTGCAAGGACATACCACATAATCCTTATTCTGCATATCTATTGCCATATAAAGCATCCTCCTCTTTAAACGTGATTCATATTAAAAGCAAAAACATGAACTAAAAATAAAAAAATATTGATATTGTGTACTATTATTATAATATACTACTATTATAATATACCACTTAAGGCTTCTTGTTAACATAAACCGATATAAGTGTGTGTTGAGAATCAAGAAATGACGTGTAGGCTTATAGCTTAATAATAATATTCGTGGTAGAATCTAATTGAAATATTATAGCTTGGATATTGGAGGTACAAGACGTATGAAATTTTCAGATATGAAATATGAAAGAGTAAACGTAGAAGAGGTAAAAAATAAGGTCGTGGCATTATCACAAACTCTTAAAAATGCGACCTCTTTCGAAGAAGCAAAGTCTGCATTTCTCGAAATGGAAAAGTTTCAGAAGCATGTTTTCACTATGGGGGAGCTCGTTCATATTAGACATTCAATAGATACGAGAGATGAATTTTACGATGAGGAAAATAAATTTTGGAATAAAGTCATTCCTGAAATGGAGCAATACGTTCAGATGTTTAAAAACGAATTGCTCAATAGCAAATATAGAAAAGAATTATCCGATGAGTATGGTGAGGTATTCTTTATCAATATGGAAATACAGAAGAAGACGTTTTCTCCTGAAATAATTCCGGAATTGCAGGAAGAAAATCGTCTTGTAAATGAATATGATAAATTATTGGCGTCTGCAGAAGTTAAATTTGAAGATAAAACATATACGCTATCTCAGATGTCGCCTTTCAAAAACGATTTTGACGATGAGAGAAGACTTAAGGCTTGGATTGCAGAAGGTGAATGGTATATGGAAAATGCCGATAAATTGGATTCACTTTATGATAATCTAGTCAAAGTCAGAAGCGGAATCGCAAAGAAATTGGGTTATGATAATTTTATAGAACTCGGCTATTACAGAATGACTCGAAATTGTTACGATCAAGCAGACGTGGATAAGTTTAGGCAAAATGTGGTTAAATATATAGTCCCTATGGCAGATGAACTGTACAAAGAACAGGCTAAAAGATTATCCAAAGAGTATCCTATGAACTTTGCCGATAATGCGCTTGAATTTAGAACGGGAAATCCTAAACCGCAAGGGACAGCCTATGACATAATAGCTCATGGAAGAAAATTTTACGATGAACTTTCGCCTGAAACCAGTAAATTCTATAGAACTATGCTTAATATGGAACTCATGGATGTGTTGTCAAAAGAGGGCAAGCAAGGGGGCGGATACTGTACGCCGATTTTCGAAGAAGAGGTCCCGTTTATATTTGCAAATTTTAATGGTACACAACACGACGTTGAGGTAGTAACGCATGAAGCAGGGCACGCATTTGCAGTTTGGATGAATAAAGGAAAGATTCCTATGGAAACAACGTGGCCGACTTATGAAGCTTGTGAAGTTCATTCTATGTCTATGGAATTTTTTGCATGGCCGTGGGCGGAAGGTTTTTTCGGTAAAGATACTAAAAAGTTTAAGTATAGTCATCTCGCCTCGGCGATAAAATTCATACCTTACGGTACCATGGTAGATCACTTCCAACATTTGGTATATGAGAATCCTGATTTGACTCCTGAAGATCGGCATGAGGAATGGAAAAGGCTTATGAACATATATATGCCTTGGGTAAAGATTGACGGAGATATTCCGTTTTACGATGATGCGAGAGCATGGCAAAGGCAGAGTCACATATACGATATGCCATTTTATTATATAGATTACTGCTTGGCACAGACGGTGGCACTACAGTTTTGGGCTATGATGAAACGGGATATGAACGGTGCTTGGGATAAATACATGTCATATACGAAGCTCGGAGGGAGCTTGACATTTATAGACCTTTTGAAAAGCGCAGGACTGCAAATTCCATTTGAAGAAGAATGCCTAAAGGGAGTGTCTCAGGAAGCAAATAAATTCTTAAGTGATATAGACACATCTGAATTTTAGTATATGGATAAAAGGCTTGATACACATTTGTGTTTGGGGTATAATGAATACGCTTAAATGGGTTGTCAATTAAGGCGCTTATTTTAGCCACACGTGTTGTGCGTGTGCATATTTAAACATTTTATTATGGAGGAAGAAACATGAAAAAGTACGCTAAACTTCTCAGTGTGCTGCTGATCGTAGGACTGCTCGGCTCAATGCTGGCTGCATGCGATGGCCCGGGACAAGGTGGCGGCTCAGATGAAAAACCACTTGTAGTGGGATATTCGAGCTTCAGCAGCAAGTTTTCGCCATTCTTTGCAGAGTCAGCTTATGACCAGGATGCACAAGGATTGACGCAGATTGCCTTGATAGGCACTGACAGAACAGGTGCTGTTATTTACAACGGTATCGAAGGCGAAACAAAACCTTACAACGGTACAGACTATACATACTATGGTCCGGCTGATCTTAAGGTTACTGAAAATGAAGATGGAACCGTATATTACGATTTCACACTCAGAGATGACCTCGTGTTCTCAGACGGAGAGCCACTAACGATCGATGATGTAATATTCTCGATGTACGTTCTATGCGACCCTACGTATGACGGATCGGCAACGTTATTCTCGCAACCTATCCAGGGTCTTGATGAATATCGTCAAGGAATGGAGCAACTCGTAACATTACTTCTTAATGCAGGTCCTGACAATACTGATTTCTCACTTTGGGATGAAGCTACTCAGACGACTTTCTGGGAAGAATATAATAAGGCAAAACCTGTATTCGTAAAAGAAATCATGGACCTACTTATAGGTGCAGGGTATAACGAAGAAGGTGCTACTGTAGCTGAATGTGCAGCAAACTGGGGTTATGAGCTTCCTGAAGGAGCTACTGAAGAAGAGTGGTTTGATACTATGGTTGAAGCTTATGAAGGCGACGTACTCGCTATGATTAGCACTGAAACTGCAGGTTCGAAACTAAGCGACTTGATTGCTGATTATGAACAGTATTCAGTAGGTATCGAAACAGGTAATTCGGCACCTAACATTTCAGGAATTCAAAAGACAGGTGACTACTCAATGCGTGTTGTAGCTTCACAGGTAGATGCTACTATGATTTACCAATTAGGAGTAGCTATAGCTCCTGTTCACTACTATGGTGACAAGGAACAGTTCGATTATGATAACAACCAATTCGGATTTCCTAAAGGAGACCTTTCGATGATTCGTTCGAAGACTACTATGCCTTTAGGTGCAGGCCCATACAAATTCCAGAAATTCGAAAACGCAGTTATCAACTACGAAGCAAATGAAAATTATTACAAAGGTGAGCCACAAACTAAGTATCTGAACTTGAGAGAAGTTACGGATACAGATAAGCTCAACGGAGTAATTACAGGTACTATAGACCTTACAGATCCATCATTCAGTAAAGATACTGCAGCTGCAATAGCACAGGCAAACGGTGGAGAAATTAACGGTGATGTAATTACTACAAGTACAGTAGACAATTTAGGATATGGGTATATCGGAATAAACTCACACAATGTAAGCGTTGCCGGTGATCCGAGTTCGGAAGCATCAAAGAATCTTCGTCGTGCGTTTGCAACGATATACAGTGCAAACCGTGACGTTGCGATAGATTCCTATTATGGAGAAGCAGCTTCCATAATCAACTATCCTATTTCTAACACTTCATGGGCGGCTCCTCAGCCAACAGACGAAGGTTATGAAGTAGCATTCTCGACTGATGTGGAAGGTAACCCTATATACACATCGGATATGGATGCAGATGCAAAGGCTGCAGCAGCTGAAGCGGCCGCTTTAGGTTTCTTAGAAGCAGCAGGTTACACTGTTGCCGACGGTAAAGTCACCGCAGCTCCTGAAGGTGCAAAGATGGAATACGAAGTTATTATCCCTGCTGACGGCGGTGGAGATCACCCATCTTTCATGATTTTAACTTTGGCAAAGGAATCTTTTGCTAAACTTGGAATTAACTTGATAGTTACAGACCTTACGAACAGTGCTGACCTTTGGGAAAAATTAGATGCTCAACAGGCTGAAATGTGGTGTGCTGCTTGGGGTGCAACTATAGATCCTGATATGTATCAGATTTATTATTCAGATATCGAAAACGGTGGAGAAAGTGCCGGTGGGTCCCAAGGATTCTACCAGATAGAGGATCCGTCGTTAGATAAGAATATACTCGATGCAAGAGCTTCTACTGATCAAGAGTATCGTAAAGCTGTATATAAAGCTTGCCTAGATACAATCATCAATTGGGCTTGCGAAGTTCCTATCTATCAGCGTCAGAATGCTGTTATATTCAGTACTGAACGCATCAATGTCGAGACTATTACTCCTGACATAACTACTTTCTATGGATGGATGAATGAAATCGAAAACTTAGAAATGAATTAAGCATTGTAGCTTAATGGAAAATATCAGTATAATACGGATATAGAATTGACCGTCCTTGCGAGGAACCTCGCAGGGACGGGATGTGCTATAATCTTTTTTTATCTTGAGGTGATAAAAAATGAAGAAATTCATAATAAAGCGATTGCTTTTATCCGTTGTGATATTAGTGCTTGTTGCGTTCATAATATATGCACTGATGCGTTCCATGCCGACATCATATATCGAGCAAATTGCGCGTGTAAAATCGATGCAGCCGGGTTCGAAGAGCTTTGAAGAGTGGATGGAACAGCTTAGTGCGACATACAACATGGATAAGGGCATAATACCGGGATTTTTTGCCTGGTGTGGACGTGCGTTGACAGGTGATTTTGGAGACAGCTGGAAATGGACAGTACCGGTAATAGACAAATTTAAATCATGTATTTGGCTATCGTTCATCATGGGCGGGATAGCTTTCATATTAGAACTCTTAATAGCGATACCTCTTGGTATTATCGCTGCAACTAAACAATATAGCAAAACTGACTATGCGATTACGATAATTGCGTTAGCATGTTTCTCGCTACCTACATTTTTCTTTGCTTCGCTTATGAAACTCGTTTTTTCCGTGAAGCTTGGATGGTTTGACTTGGGTGGTATGATAGGAAGAAATTACGAGTATCTGTCACCTGTAGGTCAATTATTAGATAAAGCAAATCACTTAGTACTTCCTATAGTAACACTCGTAGTAATCAGCATTGGTGCGCTTATGCGTTATACGAGAACTAATATGCTTGAAGTACTCAATTCAGATTATATAAGAACGGCGCGTGCTAAAGGCCTATCTGAAAGAAAGGTCATATATCATCATGCGTTTAGAAATACTTTGATACCACTTGTTACGATGCTTGGCGGTTCTTTGCCGGGATTGTTTGCAGGTGCACTTATTACTGAAACACTATACTCTATAAGAGGGATAGGTTTCGTATCGTATCAATCGATGACGTCAGGCGATATACCGTTTTCAATGTTCTACCTCGTATTTATAGCGGTTTTGACATTGTTAGGTAATTTGATTTCTGACGTTTTATATGCCGTTGTAGACCCTCGGGTAAGAATAGCGTAATAGGAGGGACAGATGAGCGATATAAAAAAAGAAAAAGAAGAACTTAAGGCTACTGAAAGTCAGAAAGTAACTTCGCAAGTAGATGACGACGAAGAGTTTGCGTTAGATGATGACCGTCGTGTAAAGACGTTGTCGCCCGGCGCCCTCGTCATGAAAAGATTTTTAAGAAATAGAGTTGCTGTAACGGGACTTTTGATTTTAGCGTTTATGTTTGTATTCTCGTTTATAGGCGGTTTAGTTTCTCCGTACGCTGAGGATCAGCTGTTCTATAGATATGACGGCCAAAACAAACAGTATGCCGCTGTTACTGAGAACGAAGAATTTAGATATGTTTCAAATGAAGGTTATTCTTTCAATTCAATAGCTAGAGCAAAGTTTGTATTTGCATTGAAAGAGGAGGCCGAAACATTTGAGGCGGAGGGCATAACGTATACATATACGAAAGAGGGAAACAACTTCTATTCTATAAATGTAGACGGTACAATGGTTGCATTTGCTGCCAGAAATATAGTTAGTGCCTATACTCAGGAAGATAGTATACCGTTTGGTTTGAAGTTTAAAATCTTAAAAGCCGTTGACGCTGATGGCGAAAAGACTTTTGAGTATGAGGGCAAGTCATATTCTGTCGATAAAGACGGTGGGGTAACTTCTAATGGAGAAGATGTTGCTTATGCCAGTAAGTACAGTATAAGAGCGCTGCAGTCGGACGTATTCTTGACTCGTACCTTTAAGGATGAACTCCTTGAGACGATAGAAAGCGGAGATGATGTATTTATCTTTACTGATAAGACAGGACTTGAAGCGGAATATAAACTTTCCTACGATCCTTCGACAAAGAGTTGGTCGGTTTTACAGATAGTTGAAACGAAAGTCTTTGATACGTATTCATCACCAAGCGCAAAACATTGGCTTGGAACTGATAGAAATGGTATGGATATGATTACGAGACTTATGTACGGTGGTAGAGTATCACTGTATATAGGATTTATCGTAGTATTCATTTCGTCATTGATAGGCGTATTCTTGGGTGGAGTTTCCGGATATTTCGGCAAGTGGGTAGATAATCTCATAATGAGAATAGTCGACGTGTTCTATTGTATACCGTCACTGCCTATCATAATCATTTTGGGTGCTATGATGGATGCCTTGAGAGTCGATCCACAGACAAGAATGGTATACCTCATGTTGATTCTTGGATTGTTAGGTTGGCCGGGAATTGCAAGGTTGGTTAGAGGACAGATTCTCTCATTGCGTGAGCAGGAATTTATGACGGCGACGGAAGCTTCCGGCATAAAGGTTTCACGTAGAATTTTCCGACACTTAATACCTAACGTAATTCCGCAGCTTATAGTAGCGATGACCATGAGTTTAGGTTCGACGATACTCATAGAGGCAACTCTATCATTCCTCGGATTGGGAGTAAAATTCCCATTTGCATCGTGGGGTAACATTATTAACGACGTAAATGATACTTACGTTTTGACAAATTATTGGTTTATTTGGATACCGGCAGGGTTGTGCTTACTTGCCACCGTACTGGCATTCAATTTAGTTGGTGACGGTCTGCGTGATGCGTTTGACCCTAAAATGAAACGGTAAGGAGGTCCAGTATGTCAAAAAAGAGTAAAGCGGCAGGATATCTTACCGCCAGGGAGTCGAGAGCGATTTCAAGGGCAAACCGTAAGATTACCGCAGAGTACCAAAAGAGATGGAAAGATAAGAGCATTGAAGAGTCGGATTATTTAACTAAGATGCACGATGAAAACAATGCTGTAGAATTCGATAATTTACACACATACTTTTTTACGGACTCAGGTACCGTTAAGAGTGTAGATGGCGTAAGCTTTAACGTTCCTATAGGCAAGACCGTAGGTGTCGTAGGTGAGTCAGGTTGCGGGAAATCAGTAACATCGCTTTCGCTTATGCAATTGTTGCAAAGACCTCAAGGACAGATAGTTTCAGGTGAAATCAGACTTAATATGGGAGATAAAGCATATGAAGTTTCAAAGATGAACCAAGAGGGAATGCAAGATATAAGGGGAAATATGGTCTCCATGATTTTCCAAGAACCGATGACTTCCTTAAATCCGGTGTTCAGAATCGGTGACCAAGTCGATGAAGTAATAGCGCTTCATGAGGGCGAAGGTAAAACAGAGGAGGAAGTAAAGAAGAGAACGATAGAAGCTTTAAATATGGTAGGGATAGCTAACAGTGAGGGGGTATACAAAATGTACCCACACGAGTTATCAGGCGGAATGAGACAGCGTGTAATGATAGCTATGGCTTTAGCATGTAATCCAAGGATCATAATTGCCGACGAACCTACTACTGCACTTGACGTTACGATTCAAGCACAAATTTTAGATTTGCTTAGAAATCTTAAGGATAAGATCAATTCCTCAATCATGCTCATCACACATGACTTAGGAGTAATAGCTGAAATGGCGGATTACGTAGTGGTAATGTATGCCGGCAGAATCGTAGAAAAGGGGACTGCAGAAGATATATTTTATCACCCTGCACATCCATATACTATGGGGCTTATGGCGTCTAAACCGGTGGTTGGTAGAGAAGTTGATGAATTGTATTCCATACCAGGGAAGGTTCCAAATCCTGTAAACATGCCTGACTACTGTTATTTTAGGGATAGATGTGACAAGAGAATGCCTTGCTGTGATGGTGAATATCCGTGTGAGATAAAGCTTTCAGAGACACATTACGTGAGCTGCTACAGATTTTATGATGAGTATAAGGAAGGGAGTGAAAAGTAATGACAAAGGTAAATAATAACGAAGAACGAAATCTAAAACCTTTGGAGTATGATCCTGAATATATACTCATGGTCAACGGGTTGAAAAAACACTTTCCTGTAAAAGGTGGATTTTTCAATAAAGTTGTAGCACAAGTTAAGGCTGTAGACGGTGTAACGTTTAATCTTAAACGAGGAACCACCATGGGTCTTGTAGGCGAATCAGGTTGCGGAAAGACTACTGCAGGAAGAACTATTCTAAGACTGAATGGCGGAAAAACAGCGGGAGAAGTTCTTTTCAACGGAAAAGAAGTTTACGATATGTCTAAAGCCGAAATGAGACAGCTAAGGACGGAAATGCAGATAATATTCCAAGACCCGTTTTCGTCGCTTTCTCCAAGATTGCCGGTAGGTGAAATTATAGGAGAGGCTGTAAGGGAGCATTCCATCGTTGAGTCAAAAGAATATAGCGAATATATAGACAAGGTTATGGAAGAGTGCGGACTACAGCCGTTTCACAAGGTTCGTTATCCACACGAATTTTCGGGTGGTCAACGGCAGAGAATCTGTATAGCTCGTGCACTTGCGGTCAATCCTGAATTTGTAGTATGCGATGAGCCGGTTTCGGCACTTGATGTTTCGATACAGGCACAGATAATTAACTTGCTCAACAAGTTGCAAGAAGAAAGGGAATTGAGCTATTTGTTCATATCTCATGACCTTTCAGTGGTAGAGTACATATCGGACTCCGTTGGAGTTATGTATCTCGGAAGTTTAGTGGAGTATGGTGAAAAACCGGATATCTTTAAAAATCCTTCACACCCTTATACTAAAGCGTTATTATCTGCAGTACCAGTTGCAGATCCTAAGGCTAAGATGGACAGGATTGTATTGGAAGGATCTATACCTTCGCCGGTAAACCCACCTTCAGGTTGCAAATTCCATACGAGATGTGAATACTGCATGGAAAAATGTAAAACGGAGGCACCGGACCCTAAGGAAATTGAACCGGGACATTATGTAGTGTGCCACTTGTTTGATAAGTAGGGAGTATTATGGCTAAACAAAGAACTTATGATGACGACGACGGACGTGTTGTAGCGGACATGAGTGTTATTGAACCAAGAGGAATAGCTGAATCTTGGTTTGGCATACGAGGCAAACGACGTAATGGAGTCCATAACGGCATGATGTCAAAATCATCTAAGCAGGCATTACAGCCCGTGGAATTAGATAAAGACGACAGAAAGATATTAGTGACCGAAGCGATAAAGATGGCTTTGAAGCTCGGTATAATATACGTTGCCGTGTTTGGCATTGCAATTGCCCTGATGATTTTGTTCTGGGATATGGTAGGCTAATTCTTTCTTTGCTAACACGTATACTACTACAAAATGACTTATAATTGATAAACCCCATTCACTTTTAAGAGAATGGGGTTTTGTAATGGTATTTAAGTCATACAACATAAATTTTGTCTTGTTATAGAGCACTTTAAATTAAGACTCATCCGATATTTTATTGTATTCCTCAAATATTGCATCACATAGTCTTGTTCTCATTTCAGATACGAGCGGGTGCGCTATGTCTCTGAAATCTCCATCGCTGATTCGGCGACTCGGCATAGCTACAAAAAGACCATTCTGCCCGTCGATTATCTTAATATCGTGCACGACGAATTCGTTGTCGAATGTAACTGACGCTACGGCTTTCATTTTTCCGTCATCCTTAACCTTGCGTATACGTACATCAGTAATATTCATTTCCTCACCTTCCTTTTAGTCAATATAAATACATTATACTTCTAAAAATTCAGAAATGCAATATTTTGATTGGAAAGCCAAATTTCCACTGACGGTAGTTGGGTCTTAAACTTTACATTTTTTTGTGATTTAGGACGTATTTTATCAATTGATATGGTATAATAATTTTATGTATTTACTTGGAGGATTGAGATGATATCGCTACAAAATCATAAAAATATTCACTGTATAGGAATTGGCGGAATAGGTTTATCTGCAATTGCAGAAATATTATTATCTAAAGGGTATAATGTATCAGGATCTGATATGAAGGATTCTGAACTACTGATAAATTTAAGGGAAAAGGGTGCAACAATATTTATTGGTCACGATGCGAGCAATGTGGAATCTGCGGATTTAATCGTATATTCGTTAGCCGTATCTGACGAGAATCCGGAAATTGTCAAAGCGAAGGAAAATAAAATACCGCTTGTATCAAGAGCTTCAATTTTGGGGTTATTGATGGACGAGCATGAGCAGGGAATAGCAATAAGTGGTACGCATGGCAAAACGACTACGACATCGATGGTCTCATTGATATTAGAAGCCGCAAAATTGGATCCCACCATCTTAGTAGGGGGGACGTTGGCTGAATTCAATGGGAATTGCAAGATTGGTCGCAGTCCTTTTTTTGTCACAGAAGCGTGTGAGTATCGGGATAGCTTTCTTGAACTTCGCCCTAATATTGAAGTTATTTTAAATATAGATTCGGATCATCTCGATTATTTCAAGGATATAGACCATATAGTCAGATCATTTGATTCCTTTGCAGACAATCTAAAACCGGGAGGCAAAATAATAGCGTATGATGCAAACCCATTCATTGCAAAGGTAATTCAAAATTATGGGGGAGCTATAACTTACGGATATAATCCGCTGAGTAAGTATCATGTAAGTGATATTACGTTTTCACAAGAAGGAATGCCGAGTTTTAATATAAATTTTATGGATAAAGTATGCAGGGTAGAATTACATGTGCCCGGGGAACATAATATTTTAAATGCCACGGCTTCATTTGCGTGTGCATATGAGCTCGGTGTAGATCCTACTGTAATAGCTTCCACTCTATCAAAGTATACAGGGACAAAGCGTCGTTTTGATGTGCTTGGAAGAAGTGAAAGAGGATGTATGATAATAGATGATTATGCTCATCATCCTACGGAGATTAAAGCAACATTATCAGCGTCAAAGCATATACCGCATAGTCGGATATGGTGCATATTCCAACCGCATACATATACACGTACGCTGGCTCTTTTTGATGACTTTGTGGATTCGTTTACGGATGCAGACATTCTGATTTTGACAGATATTTATGCGGCCAGAGAACATAATATTTACAATGTGAATTCGGAGTCATTGGCTTCAAAAATAAGCAATAAATATCCTGATAAGGAAGTGAGATACGTATCAAGCATGGAAAATATTGTGGATATGGTTAGAAGTGAAGCGATGGACGGTGACATAGTGATAACTATGGGTGCCGGAGATGTGTACAAGGTAGGGCATATGATTATAGGGGATAAGAAAGTGGATAAGTAAAGACGGGTAGTTATATGAATTTAAACGATTATGAGCTTAAAGAAAAGAAAAACAGAGCAAAGATTATCTCATTGATGGAAGGTGGGGTCGAATTCGTCGACATAAATACCGCTTATATTTCGGAAGATGTTTGTATAGGAGAAGGTACGCTAATCGGCCCTTGTGTAACATTGCAAGGCGTTACGACAATAGGTAAAAATTGCAAAATTTATCAAAATACTAGAATCTCCGATTCGGTGATAGGCGATTGTACGACGATTGAAAACTCTGTTATTTTATCGAGTAAAGTTGGAAGCGATACATCGATAGGACCTTTTGCCTACGTAAGGCCAAATAGCTGCATAGGTGACAGCTGTAAGATAGGCGATTTTGTGGAAGTGAAAAACGCAAATATAGGTAATGGAACGAAATCTGCACATTTAACATATATAGGTGATGCGGACTTAGGGGAAAAGATAAATATCGGTTGTGGCGTTGTTTTTGTGAATTACGACGGAAAGAATAAACATAGGAGTACCGTTGAGGATGGCGTATTTATAGGGTGCAATTCCAATATAGTGTCACCTATAGATGTCAAAAGAGGTTCATATATCGCCGCAGGTACTACATTGACGAAAGATGTCCCGGAGGACTCTTTGGCTATAGGTCGTTCACGACAGAAAAATATAGAGAATTGGGCAAAAGAAAAGTCGCTATACAATAAAAAATAACAATATATATTTATAATAAAATTGAGGCTGTGTTAATATCGAAAGAGGTGCTGAAACAATGAAAAATGGCGTATTTGCGGATTACAAAGTATTTACGGGGAATTCTCACAGAGAATTAGCGGAAGAAATTGCCATGATAATGGGAAAGCCGCTCGGTAAGGCTACCGTTACAAAATTTAGTGATGGAGAAATATCCGTCAACCTGTGGGAATCCGTAAGAGGTATAGATGTATATATAGTACAACCGACGTGCGACCCCGTAAACGATAATTTAATGGAGCTTTTGATTATGATAGATGCCATGAAGAGGGCATCAGCAGGTAGAATAAACGCCGTAATTCCGTATTATGGGTATGCTCGGCAGGACAGAAAGGCAAAGGCAAGAGATCCCATCACTGCTAAGCTCGTTGCAAACTTGATAGTTGCAGCAGGTGCAGACAGAGTTGTTTCCATGGATCTTCATGCGAATCAAATACAGGGATATTTTGATATTCCGGTAGATCATCTTGTGGGTCTTCCTATTTTGGCTAAGTATTTCAGAGAGAAAAAGCTGGAAGATGTAGTCATAGTATCTCCGGACCATGGTAGTGTGACACGAAGCAGAAATTTAGCAGAATTTCTAAATTGTCCTATAGCTATTGTCGACAAGAGAAGACCTGAACCTAATAAGAGTGAAATAATGAACATAATAGGAGATATCAAAGATAAAAATTGCATCATTATAGATGATATGATAGATACGGCAGGCACTATAACTAATGCTGCAAACGCAATAAAAGAATTAGGCGCAAGAGATGTCATGGCTTGTGCAACGCATCCTGTTTTATCAGGACCTGCAGTTGAAAGAATTGCAAAATCCGAAATAAGTGAATTAGTTCTATTGAATACTCTACCTATGCCGGAGGAAAAGAAATTACCTAATATGACATTTCTTTCCGTAGCACCTCTATTTGCCGAAGCTATGACGCGAGTATTTACAAACGGCTCAATAAGCAGATTGTTTGATGCCGATAGGTCGCTATAAGGAACCGTTAAACGTCGCAAGAGGTAAAGTATGTACATAATTGCAGGGCTTGGTAATCCGGGGAAAAAATACGAGAAAACTCGGCATAACATTGGGTTTATGACTTTGGATAGGCTTGCTGAAAAATACGGTATAAAAATTCTGAAGCCAAAGTATAAATCTCTAATTGGCGAGGGATATATCGGTGGAGAAAAGGTGATTCTTATCAAACCGCAAACTTACATGAACAACAGTGGAGAAGCCGTTAGGGAAGTCATGCACTACTATAAGACTGATATCAGTAATCTGATAGTAATATATGATGATATAGATATTGCACTTGGAACCATAAGAATAAGAAAATTTGGAAGCTCCGGCACTCACAACGGAATGAAATCAATAATATATAATTTAGTAGATGATAAATTTCCAAGAATCAGAATAGGCATAGGTACGCCGTCGCATGACAATCTCGTAGGTCATGTAATAGGTTCTTTTACAGATGATGAAGTTAAACTGGTGAAAGATTCCATAGATACTTGCGTATGTGCTTTGGAGTCTTTCATAAAAGACGGCGTTGATATTGCTATGAATAAGTATAACAAGAGAGCAAGCCGAGTAACACGGAATATAGAAGAGTTGAATTCCGATAAATGAGAGCTAAATGATATAGATGAAAAGTAAAACGTGTATCACAGGAGTGTCTGATAGTAAATCCGCTAAAGTGATTGCAGACACGGTAAAAGGCGATAAAAATAGCATAGTAATAGTTTCAGGTCTAAAGCAGGCAGAAAAGTTAGCTGCGGATCTATCTTTTTTTTGTAAAAAAAAGATACTGATTCTCGGTAACGAAGAAAAAGTTTTCCTTAGATTTGACGCAAAAAGTCATGAAGAAGAACAGATAAGAATAAAAGCTGTGCGCTCAATTTTTGAAAATGAGGATATTGTCATAATCGCTCCTGTTTCATCAGCGGTTAAGAAGATGGTTCCGCAAAATATACTGAAGCAAAAGATTATAAAAATAAATATGGGTGATGTGATAGACGTTGAAGATATTAAAGAACGTCTTGTTAATATGGGGTATGAAAGAGAAAACATGGTTACCAGCCCCGGTATGTTTTCCGTCAGAGGTTCAATAGTCGATATATTCAGCCCGGATGCAGATGCTCCTTATAGAATAGAGGTATTTGGCGATGAAATCGATTCCATGCGTGCGTATGATCCGGATTCGCAGCGAAGCATAAAAACGATAAATAACTTGCATATATATCCGGCTCACCAAATGGTGTATGAAAAGCAGGCATTCGATAGAGCAAAGAATGAAATAAAGCGTGTCTATGACATGCAGTATTCGCATTTGAGTTCGCAAGGTAATTCCATGGCAGAGAGAGCTAATACAATAATGCAAAGAATGAACGTTTTGATAGAAGATATAGAGAACAAATCGAATCTGTCAATGCTTGAACATTATATGGAATATTTTTACGATGAACCTGAATATCTATGGGATTATATGGCTGACCCTAAAATCATTTTTGATAATCCGTTGAGGATAAAAGAGAAGATTGAGTTCATTGAAGGCGAACGAAAAAGTGACTTTGAACGCCTTTTAGATGAAGGTGTTGTCACATCTAATGAAATATCATTAGTTCAAATTGGTGAGGAGTTACAAAATGAAATAATAAGTCATGCCTGCTTTTTCATAATGCCTTTTGAAGGAAGTTTTCCGTTTGAAGCTATTTCAATTGACGACAATAGATTGATAAAAAATGAGGGGATTACTCATTACGGTGGAAGAATGGATTTGTTTGCAAGTGATATGGGCAGGCTGATTGAAAAAAAATACTCTATTACAATAGCGATATCCTCTGAGGAGAGACGAAAATTGATAAAAGACTTTTTGTTTTTAGAGAGAGGCTTGTATTCAGTTGACGTTGTGAATGGCGAATTATCCGAAGGTATGATTTTTACTGATGATAAAGAGTGTTATATAGCGGAAAGCGATATATTCAAGATATCAAAACCGACTCGAAGGAAAAGAGCCAGGAAAAAGGGAAGCACGTTAGAAGCGTTTTCGGATTTATCGAAAGGCGATTTAGTAGTTCATGAGAACCATGGAATAGGGAAGTTTATAGATATTCAGACATTGACGGTTCAAAACGTAACAAAGGATTACATCAAAATAGAATATGCGCTTGAAGATACACTCTATGTACCTGTTGAGCAGATGGATATTGTTCAAAAATATATAGGTTCGGATTCGGGGACTCCAAAACTTAGCAGACTGTCATCTGATGAATGGAAAAACACTAAGGCAAGGGCTAAAGCGGCAATTAAGGATATGACTAATGAGTTGCTTAAATTGTATGCAGAAAGAAAATCAATACAGGGATATGCTTTTGCAAAGGATTCAGTTTGGCAACGTGAGTTTGAGGATAAATTCCCATATGAAGAAACCGATGATCAACTTTTATCCATAGATGAGATTAAAAGGGATATGGAAAAACCGGAATCTATGGACAGGCTTTTATGTGGTGACGTTGGTTATGGAAAGACCGAAGTTGCGGCGCGTGCAATATTCAAGTGTTTAACTGAAGGTAAACAGGCTGCTATGCTTGTGCCGACTACGATATTGGCAAATCAGCATTATGAGACGTTTAAAGCTCGATTTGAAGATTATCCTATGAATATAGAGATGATGTCAAGGTTCAAAACGGAGAGTGAACAAAAGGAAATAGTTGATAAACTTCGGAAGGGGAAAATAGATTTCGTCGTAGGTACACACAGGCTTTTATCTAACGACATAAGGTTTAGAGATTTAGGGCTTCTCGTAATAGATGAGGAGCATCGTTTTGGTGTGGCGCATAAGGAACGCATAAAACATTTAAAATCAAATGTTGATGTAATAGTCTTATCGGCCACGCCAATACCACGAACGTTAAACATGTCGCTTACGGGGATAAAGGATATGAGTCTTATAAATGAACCTCCACATGACAGATATCCGGTACAAACTTATGTTACGGAGCAAGATGACAGCGTCCTGCGCGAAGTTATAAGGCGTGAAATAGATCGCGGAGGGCAAGCTTTTATCGTATATAATAGGATAAAAGGGATTAATAGAATAGCGGATAAAATTTCAAAAATAGTACCTGATGCAAAGGTATGTGTAGGTCATGGACGTATGAATGAGCATGCGCTTGAAGATGTTATGCGTGGATTTATTTCAGGCGAATTTAATGTACTCGTTGCGACAACGATTATAGAGTCAGGTATAGATATACCTAATGCTAACAGTATAATAATCTTAGATGCGGATAAATTCGGATTGGCGCAGTTATATCAGCTAAGAGGAAGAGTGGGTAGGTCAAATAGGCTGGCATATGCATATTTGATGTACCAAAAGGATAAAATGCTGTCAAATGTTGCGGAAAAACGACTTAAGGCGATAAAAGAGTTTACGGAATTCGGTGCCGGCTTTAAAATAGCTATGAGGGATATGGAAATACGCGGAGCCGGCAACCTTCTTGGAGCTGAACAAAGCGGACATATGATGAACATAGGTTATGAACTTTACTGCAAGTTGGTCGATGAGGCTGTCAATCAGTCAAAAGGGGTTGAACCGGAAACTCTAGAAATAGAATTACAAGTTGAACTTAATGTTACCGCAAATATCCCGTCGTGGTATATAGCAGATGAAGTGACTAAGCTTACAATTTATAAAAAAATAGCAAATATAACTAATTCGATAGATGCTCAAGATGTTACGGATGAGCTCATAGATCGATTTGGAGATATACCTAAGGAGACCGAAAATTTGATAAAGGTATCTCAAATAAGGGCGTTATCACATGCTTTACGTTTAAATACATTAAGTGAGCGAAACGGCAAAATCCATGTGGCTTTTAGTAAGGAGCATTACCCTAAGCCGTATGAAATAATGATGGCAAGTAATTTATTTAAAAGTAGGTTAAGAGTTATAGCAGCAGCTGAATCAGAATTGGTGTTGACCGCTAAAGATAATGATAAACTAAATGAGATAATATCACTTTTGAATGTGCTGATTGACAATAAGGACAAAACTAAATAAAATTGGTATGATGTATCAAATAGAAATCTTGAGAGGATGTTTATATGTTTTTTGAAAAAATCTCCATTTTAAATGAAAACTTTGAAATTGAAAATGATGTAGATGTCGTTATAGAAGGCGAGTTTATAAAAGAGATACGAAGATCATCTTCAGATAATTCTTCAACATCAAAAGAATCTCAAATTAGACAAGAAATATATGAAGACGAAAGTATAATTTGTGGCAAAAATAAACTTCTAATACCCGGGTTTTTTAATGCACATGCACATTCTCCTATGAGTTTGATGCGAGGATATGGGGAAAATATGATGCTGCAGGATTGGCTGTTTAACAGAATTTTCCCTTTCGAAAGTAAGTTGACCGGCAAAGATGTGTATTGGGCAACGTTATTGACCATGGCGGAATCTATGAAATACGGAATAGTTAGTAATAGCGATATGTATTATTTGCTTGACGATATGGCTGAAGCGATACATGAAAGCAAGATGAAAGGTAATATTGCACAAGGTGTCGGAAATATCGAGCATGAGCCGTTTGAATCCTTGCCGTCAATAAAGGCTACGATTGACGCATTTAAAAAACATCATAATACGTACAATAAAAGAATTAAGGTAGATGCAAGTATTCACGCCGAATACACCAGTGATGAACAAACGGTACGTGGTCTGGCAGAACTTGCAAAAGATTTAGGCATGAGAATGCACGTACATGTATCAGAAACTAAATCGGAGCATGAAGAATGCAAGAAACGACATTCAGGTAAAACTCCAGTCGAATATTTAGCGGATTGCGGACTTTTTGACGTGCCTGCTATTGCAGCGCATTGCGTATGGGTCGAGGATAATGATCGAAGCATATTGTCTGATAAGGGTGTGACTGTAGCAACTAACGCTGTTAGTAACTTGAAATTAGCAAGTGGTATATGTGATGTAAAGAAATTGATTGACAGCAACATAAGTGTTGCAATAGGAACGGATAGTGTAGCAAGCAATAACAATTTGAATTTCTTTGAAGAGATAAAGACTATGAGTCTTTTAGCAAAGGTCAGGAGTAAATCGCCTACTGTAATTACACCTAAACAAGCTATCAAAATGGCTACATTTAATGGTGCAAAAGCACAGGGAAGAGACGACTGTGGTTCAATAAAAATTGGAAATAAAGCAGATATTGTAATGCTGAATACAGACGATGTGAATATGACGCCGCAACACGATTTATTGAATAATGTTGTTTTGTCAGCTACTGATAGCAACATAGATTTAACCATGGTGGACGGTAATGTGTTATATAAGAGAGGCGAATATTTGACAATTGATATAGATAGAGTTAAATTTGAAGTAAGGAATGCTACTGATAGAATCTTGAAGGAATTATAATATTTATGAGCGACAATGTCGGAAGCAAAATGGTAAAAGGCGCCGCGATCATAGGTCTTGCTGGAGTTCTTGTTAAAATTCTTGGCGCTTTTTTCAGAATACCTGTCATAAATTGGATAGGAGATATAGGCAGTGCTTATTATAGTGTGGCATATAATATATATGCCATACTTGTTGTGCTTGCTACAGCAGGGCTTCCGGTTGCGATTTCAAAGCTCGTATCTGAAAATATAGCTAAAAAGCGATACAGAAACGCTCATAAAGTATTCCAAGTATCTTTTGTGCTTATGGTTGTACTTGGAAGTGTTTTATTCATGGTATGCTATTTCGGAGCAACGCTTTTAACTAAAACATTAGGTCAACCTAATGCAGCTATTGCAGTTAGAGCAATAGCCCCTGCCTTGTTTTTTGTCCCACTTTTAGCTTCATTTAGAGGTTATTTCCAGGGTAGGCAAAACATGAACCCTACTGCTATATCCGAAGTTTCCGAACAGTTCGTAAGAGTAATTGTGGGATTGATCTTGACCAGTCAGTTTTTGTCTTTTGGAATGGCAAAGGCTGCTGCAGGTGCTACGTTTGGTGCTAGTGCAGGATCGGCTATAGGGCTTTTAATAGTTGTGACCATATATATTTTAAACAGGCGTGCCATAGTTTATAAGATAGAAACTTATGATTCTACCACTGAAAGTACGCTGTCGATTATTAAAAAAATAAGTATCGTTGCAGTTCCGATAATAATTGGAGCGGAAGTTATGCCGGCTATGAATTTTATAGACACTTGGATAATAACGAACAGACTTCTAGCCACCGGTTGGGCACCGGAGGAGGCGACAGCACTCTATGGAATGATAAGTGGCAAATGCAGTACGCTGATAGGGTTCCCTCAAATATTTACTCAGGCTGTAGCTATCAGTTTAGTTCCGGCGATAGCAAGAGCATATGCCATGGGGAACAAAAAATCGGTTCAAGAAAATTCAATATTGGGATATAGACTGACGATGGTAATAGCATTCCCTTGTGCTATAGGAATTATGGCTATTCCAAGTCAAATTTTGCTATTTATGTATCCGAGCGATCCTGATTCTGCGATGAATGCAGCGCCGACTTTAGCTATCATGGCGGTAGGTATTATATTCTTGGCTAACGTTCAAACATCGACAGGTATACTACAAGCGAGGGGAAAACAAATCATTCCTGTAATAACATTATTTATAGGAGCTGTAATCAAACTTATTTTATCGTATATTCTTGTAGGCATTCCTTCGCTTAATATTAAGGGAGCGGCTATAGCTACGATTGTTGCTTACATAATAGCCATGGTTTTAAATAATATAAAGGTAAAGAAGTATACAAATATTCAATTCGAGTACATTCAAACATACGTAAAACCGATAATAGCGTCTGCAATTATGGGAGTATGTGCATATGCTACTCACTATGGTATAGGGCGATTTGTAGGAAACAGTATAGGCACTATATTGTCAATACTGGTAGGGATGATCGTATACGCTGTACTGATAATATTATTCAGGGCTGTAAGAGCTGAAGAACTAGCACTTATGCCGGGTGGAAGAAGGTTGAATAGTTATATATCGAAAGTTATAAGGTGGTAAGTAATAGTGCTAAACAATAGTAATGATATTGATACAAGTCAATTGAAAGAAGAATATAGTGAATTATATGTAAAAGCGGAAACGGTCTCTGAGGCAGCTGAACGTTTAGAAAAAATAGTTTCAATCTTAAGATATAAATGTCCGTGGGATAAAAAGCAAACCCACCAATCGCTTAGACCATGCTTGATAGAGGAAGCTTATGAACTGGCAGATGCAATAGACAAGCTTGATTTTCACAATATGCGTGAGGAATTGGGAGATTTGGCATTACACGTTGTTTTTCATTCAATATTGGCATCAGAAAATGATCATTTTAATCTGTGTGATGTGCTCAATGAAGAATGTGAGAAGATGATTAGGCGACATCCTCATGTTTTTTCAGACGAAAAAATAAAAACAGTTGACAAAGTCGTTGAAAAATGGGAAAATATTAAAAGCAAAGAGCACGGCAATAATACCCATACCGAACGTCTTATTGATGTTCCTGACGCTCTTCCTGCTTTGTTGAAAAGTGCGAAAGTGCAAAAGAGGGCAGCCGATGTCGGTTTTGACTGGAACGACATTGAAATGCCTATTCAAAAGGTCAAGGAAGAACTTGGTGAGTTTATCGAAGCATATGAACAACGTGATAAGCCTGCCATGATCGAGGAACTTGGTGATTTGCTTTTTTCAGTTGTAAATGTATCTCGCTTTGCGGGAATTAACGCTGAAGAAGCACTTGAGCAAGCCGCAGATAAGTTTGTTAAGCGATTTCATAAGATGGAACAAGTTGCAAACGAAGGGGGACTGGATCTTGAGGAGATGGAATTAGAGGATATGGATGCAATTTGGGAAAAAATAAAATAAAATTCGTGCTTGGTATTTTAAAGGAGGATTATAATGAACAAGGCTGATTTAGTTGCTGCAGTGGCAGCAAAAACAAACTTTACAAAAAAAGATACAGAGGTTGCACTTAACGCATTCCTATCTACTGTACAAGAATCTTTAGTAAAAGGCGAAAAAATCCAGTTGATTGGCTTCGGAACTTTTGAAACGAGAAGCAGAAAAGCAAGAGAAGGTAGAAACCCAAGAAAACCTCAAGAAACAATTAAGATTCCTGCTTCAAAGGCTCCTGTATTCAAAGCTGGAAAAGCACTTAAGGATGCAGTGAATAAATAAAAAAGAAATTCTTATGAACAGCTCTTGCAAGTTTGCATTAGAGCTGTTTTTTATTTGTAATATGTAAAAGATGGATTTATTGTGGTCGTATGCCAAATGTGAGCTATATTAAATTATAAGTTGAAACAGGATAAAAGAATTAGCCTAAAAGAATCATTTAAATCTTAAACGATTCCGTATTGAATGATAAATTATAAGCAATTGAGAGTAAAGGAGATAGTATATAAAAATGAGATTAGATAAATATTTAAAAATTTCACGCTTAATTAAGCGAAGAACAGTAGCAAAACAAGCATGTGAGGAGCACAGAGTTTTGGTAAATGATAAGAATGCAAAACCCGGACTAGAACTTTCCATAGGAGATGTAATAAGCATAGAATTTGGCAGCGGAGTTTTAAAAGTCAAAGTCGAAAAAATAGAGGATAATATACGCAAAGAAAATGCACCGGAGATGTATAGCGTAATTGAGTAAAACTGAAATAAATTCTTAGCATGAAATTCAATAGTTTCATAATACTGTAATTACCTATGCTGATAGAGTGTATAGCTTGAAAAAGCTATAAAAAGTAAGTTGAATAGAGAAGAAATAATGTATAGTTAAAGGTAGTAGAAAAAGGGAGAAAAAATAAAAAAATAATTAGTAAAAAAGGATTGACAGTAAAAAAGTGATGTGCTAATATAGATAAGCTGTCACTTAAACGGGTGACGGCACAGAACC
>PDWI01002516.1_pt1 | contig 27356 bp, 25 predicted proteins | sample 1430891 | NCBI WGS metagenome assembly PDWI01 (sample SAMN01162508, study PRJNA174530) | Oral metagenome, whole genome shotgun sequencing project. | biome: Marine environment; feature: Marine mammal; material: Swab sample of the gingival sulcus; isolation source: swab sample of gingival sulcus... | reverse complement strand
TATCTCCAATTTTATTGTCATCAATAAAAACTTATTATGTATTTAACAAAATTTAGAAATATTAGAAAAACCAGTTCCTTCCCCCAGCGGGGGAAGGCTAGGATGGGGGAGAAGTTCTCATTACTCAAACTATTATCAATATTTGATGGATTTCTCCCCCACCCCAACCCTCCCCCGCTAGGGGAGGGAGTTATACTATAAAAGATTAAGACCTCGCCATTGTCACCAATTGTTGTTTCACTTCTGGCATAGTATTTGCCACTTCATTATATTCAACAAAATATAAATGATGGAAATAATCGACTACAATACCAAACTGATTAAGTCCCACGATAAATGGCGATTTAGTGCTTTCTTTCACTTCAACACCCATTTTGCGTAGGTAATGACGAATCGCATCTTGGTGATCATCGTTCATATGCTTAATAACACGTGTTTCTTCGGCGGCATTAAATGGTGAGGCAATCATTAAATCCTCAGGTTCGATCCACGAGATTTTTCCAAAGCCCATAATCACACGGGCCGCAACAATAGTTAATCGGAAAAAGCGAAAATCGTGAACTTCTGTATAATCACGTGCCTCTGGATAAGCACGATAATAAGTTTCGGCAACACGTTCCAAGTCATCGGTATCGTTAATTTCCGTTAAATCCCCAGAAACAGCCAGACGCCAACCCGTATTGACATTATGCTGACGTTCGACTTGACGCAATAGTAAAGACGCTTTACCGTTGGCATAAGCATTTTTAGTATGCTCAGCCATTGTCGCCATTTGCACAACTGGGCAACCTGTGTGGTCAATAATAAATGGCGTGACTGAACCGAATGGATAGCCTTCGGTACGCCCGCCCTCTCGCCCAAGCGTTGCCATATCTCCTGCAAAAGTACTACGATAAACACGTTGTGCATCTTTTGTCGCACGCTCTTTGGTATAACGACTAAATCCTGATTGATTTTCATCGGTAATTTTTTTATCGCCTATTTTATTGTCTGTCATTTTATCTTCCTAAATTATTTTTCATTACTTAATTTTTTATTACTTAATCGCTTACTACTTAATACAGGCTTTTACTTTGCCTGCAATCTCTTTGGCAGCCTTAGCCACGCCAGGACCAAAACCTAATGATTCTACTGAACCGATACGGAAAATACAGTCATTTTTACCCGCTTTGGTTAGGGCAAAATTTGGATAATCAGCCGTCACATTTTCCATATTGTAACCTGCTGGCTTCTCACCACCGTGATTGGCAATAATGATAATATCCATATCGGTAGCAATCATTGATTCAGCTGAGACTGGTTTAATACTATCAAAATCTTTTTCAAAAACATTGTCACCACCGACAATCTTAATCATCGCATTACCTGCACTTTGATTACCAAAAGCCACCACGCCCATTTTTCCACCGTCCATTAAATAAACGATTTTTGGCTTACGAGGATAGTCAGCGATTATTTCATTAACTGCTTTTTCATCGGCACGAATGCTATCGGTTAAAATTTTGGCCTTGTCACTGACACCGAGTGTTTTCGCAATCATTTCAATATCAGCAATAACACCATCAATACTTTTGTCATCTTTAATCGTAATTGTCGGCACATTCGCCGCTTTGATTTGTTCAACAATGGTTGTAGGGCCTGCATCGGGGGCTAAAATCAACAAATCTGGACTCATTGATAAAATACCTTCTGATGACAAACGACGGCGATAACCAATTTTTGGTTTTTTAGCCATAATTTCTTTGGGGAGTGTGGAAGTCGTATCAACTGCAACCAGCTTATCATTCAAGCCCAAGGCGACAATCGTTTCCGAGACATTACCCGTTGCCGAGACAATACGTTCGTGGGCAAAAACACTACTGATTGTTAAACCTAAAAAACAGCCTAATGTATAAACGACAGAGCGTTGTAAATTTTTTTGAATTTTGTTCATTCACCTTTACCATTGATTTAATATTAACGGCATTCATTATCAATACTATTTATGAAAAGTCAAGAATAAGAAAACTTATAAAACATACGCTTTGTCTCTAGTCAACAGGCTATCGGTATTTGAAAATAAGCCATTGGTGTTTGAGATAGCTATTATCTTATTTTTGACAAAAAAAAGGCTACTTGGGAGACAGTTAAACCAAGTAGCCTAAAAACAAAGTACGATTAGGTATTAAGGGCACAAAATGAAGTCGTACTCAGATGGTTAAAATTAAGAGATCAACTCAAACCATGTGCAAATGATAACAATTATTGTTTGTTAACGCAAGTAGAATTTAACATTTTATGAGAATAATTTTCAATTGCTTTTTTATCGTCAATAAAATTAATATATTACTATATTACCAATATCAATAAAAAGTCACTTCCTCTCAAAATCATAATGAAATTGAGAGAAAGTGACTTTGTGTTTCAGGGATAAATAACAGCCTATGCCACTAGTGCAATAAAGGTCGAGAGAAGCAAGTAGTAGCGAAATACAAACTAGTATGAGAGCTAATCTTCGACATGCTGCCTTACAGAGCGACTAAATATTATCCAGTGCTTTTTGAATGTCACTAATTAGATCATCTGCATCTTCGATACCGACAGATAACCGAACCAAGCCATCGGTAATGTTCTGTTTTAATCTTTCCTCTTCTGGCACACTAGCATGCGACATTTTCGCAGGATAGGACAGGATAGATTCCACCCCACCAAGGCTTACGGCAACGATAGGGTACTCTAAAACGCTAGTGAATTTCTTCACATTCTCTCCACTGCCTAAATCAAAAGAAAGTACTGCACCACCGCTGCTTGCTTGCTTTTTATGAATTTCGTAGCCTTCGTGGCTTTCTAGCCCTGGATAATAAACTTTTTTAACTTTTTGGTTTGCTTCAAGCAATCTAGCAATTTCCAAGGCTGTTTGTGTACATTTTTCCATTCGAATTGCCATTGTTTTTAAGCCACGCATCACTAACCAACATTCCTCAACACCGGGCACTCCACCCAACATTACTTGCTGTTTATGCAACTGCGTATAAAGTGCTTCGTCATTAACAACAACTGCCCCCAAAATAACATCACTATGTCCATTTAGGAATTTTGTCGCACTTTGAATAACAATATCAACGCCCATTGTCAGTGGTTGTTGATATTGTGGCGTCATAAAGGTATTATCCATAATCGTCAAAAGATGATGTTTTTTAGCAATGTCCACCACACCCTGGATATCCGTTATTTTTAAGGTTGGATTTGATGGGGTTTCCATATAGAAAGCTTTAGTATTTGGCTTAATGGCTTTTTCCCATTCCTCAAGATTCGTTTCATCGACGAAAGTCACTTCAATACCAAAACGAGGCAATGCTTCGCTAACTAATTGAAATGTCCCTCCGTAAACATCAGCACACATAACAATGTGGTCACCTTTGGAAAACATTAATAATACCGCTGATATTGCCGCCACCCCAGAAGCAAAAGTCACCGCATATTTGCCTTGTTCTAGGCTAGCAATGGCTGCCTCTAATGCTTCACGAGTCGGATTACCAAATCTCGAATAGAGGTACTTTTGCAAATTATCGATTTCTTTCTGATGGAAGGTTGATGCTTGACAGATAGCAATAGACGATGCCCCTGTTGTCGGGTCAAGCATGTTATAACCGTGTAAAACTTGTGTTCCAAATTTCATAAAATCACCTTTTTGTTTGTTGATTATTTCAATGTTTGCATTATACGGTTGAACCAGAAAAAAGTTTTTCTAAGTTTTTACTTGATTTCTCTTAATTTTGAAATAAAATTCTAATTAACAAGATATAAAAAGAATATTTTTCTATAACAAAACAAAATAATGATTAATGAATGATAAACATTACACACTTGACAATACAGATAGAGAAATCTTAAGACTATTACAAAAAGATGCATCCATTTCCATTACAGCATTGGCTGAAAAGGTCAACTTAACCACCACTCCTTGTTGGCGACGTATTCATCGCCTTGAAGAACTCAATATCATTAGCAATCGTATTGTTGTCATAGATGCTAATAAAGTTGATTTAAGTTTTATCGGCTTTGTACAAATTAAAACCAGTGACCACTCCGCACAGTGGTATCACAAATTCTCAAAAATTATTATGGCGTATCAAGAAGTCACCGCTTTTTATCGAATGGCTGGCGAATATGATTACTTGATGCAAGTCCGAGTAAAAGATATTCATCATTTCGATATTTTTTACAAAAAATTAGTACAAGAGGTAGAAGGCTTAATTGATGTCAACTCAACCTTTGCAATGGAAGAATTAAAATATACTTATGAGCTACCGATTTAATTGATGCTACTACCGATAGCTTATTTCAAATACCGATAGCCTATATCACTATAATTAAGGACTTTCTAAAAAATACCTTTCTAAAAGATCCGAACCACTATAAGTTTAAGCAAAGATTAACCGACTGCCCTACTTCAAATCGTTGTGAACTCACAAAATCCACCACATCCTCGCTTAATTCCAACCGATAGACCAACAAATCACCCAAAAAACGACGTGATTGTACGATTGCTTGTCCATGCTCATCAGCCGTAATTTCAACTTGATGTGGGCGTAAATAGATTTTTATTTGTCCGTTGTCGGTATGCCATGAGAGAATTTTATTTTGGGCTTTTTTATCAATATAACCTATCGGTGTTTGCCAACCTTCACTATTATCGTTATCGGTGCGTACCGATAGCGTCATTCCATTACCTAAAAATTCAGCTACATACTGATTTTTTGGCCTATCATAAATTTGTTGTGGTGTGCCAAATTGTTCGATTTCTCCGTCTTTAATAATAGCGATATAATCCGCCATTGCAAAGGCTTCATTTTTATCGTGCGTGACAAAAATTGCGGTAATTTTTTGTTGCCTTAGTAGCAATTTAATATCTTCGGAAAGGGATTGGCGAACCGCAATATCTAAATTAGAAAAGGGTTCATCAAATAACATCACAGCAGGCTCACAGACCAAGGTTCTAGCAATCGCGACACGTTGTTGTTGTCCACCCGATAATTCGTGGGGGTATCGGGTGGCAAACTCACTTAAACGCACTAATGCCAAACCTTCTTCAACTTTTTTTTGTCGTTCTGATTTGGATAATTTATGCAAACCAAAACCGACATTATCGGCAACGCTCAAATGTGGAAACAAGGCATAATCTTGGAAAATCATACCCACACCACGTTGTTCAGGCGAGATTTGTTGATTTGGTGCGGAAATCACTTTATCGCCTAATCTAATTTGCCCTTGCTTTATCGGTAATAGCCCCGCAATCGCTTTTAATAGCGTACTTTTCCCACAGCCACTCGGGCCGAGTAGCGATAAAATCTGCCCTTTTGGCAAGGTAAACTGACATTGTTTGATAACCACTTGTTCATCGTAAGCAATATCAACATGATCAATAATTAATTGCTGTTCCATATCAAAACCTGTTTATTTGTAAAAGTTATTCCCCTCTTTTGAAAAGTGGGAAATTATTTATTCTAATTTTTTATATTTTTTACTAATTTATCTCTTTTTATTCATTGAAGCCGTTAAAATCAACACCGATGGCAATCCTGCCAAGACAATGACTAAGGCAGGCAATGCAGCAACTTCAAATTCTTCTGCCGACATATATTGATAGACATACGTCGCCAAGGTTTGCACACCAAATGGGCGTAATAAAATCGCTGCCGATAACTCTTTTAAGGCTTCCAAAAACACCAATAAAAAAGCAGTTAATAAGCTAGGGCGTAACAACGGTAAAAATACACGTTGAATGGTTCGCCATGTGCTATACCCTGATAGTTTTGCCGTATCATCAAGGCTACTTGAAATCTTAATCAAACCACTATCGACGCTACCGATACCGATAGCTCCAAAACGGCTTAAAAAGGCATAGCCCATTGCAAATAATGTGCCTGCGAAAATCAGTCCTTTTGATTCAATACCGATAGCCCGCAGTCCTTGATGAATCATATCGTCTGCCCCATTGGTGACAATCAACACACCGATAGCCAATACCGTTCCCGGCACAGCGTACCCCAAACTACTAATTTGACGCGGAAATGCCGAGAGTTTATCTTTGCCAAGTCGTTGCAACATCAGTACACACAAGGCAACCAATACCGCACAACCTGCCACCGAACCTGCTAATAATAAAGAATAATACAGCATTTCGGCAAATTCGCCCCAACGCGTTTCCGACACATACATTACCGCATAACGCAACGACATCACTATCGGTAATAAAAAGCCCAAAGCAAATACTAAACTACACCAAGCCGTTGCCAAATATCGAGATTTTCCCTGTAATGCCTGACGGATTAACGGTGTAGTATGTTCGGTGTTGTACCGGCTACGGCTACGGCTGATTTTTTCTAAATAAATGAGTACTACGACAAATAATAACAGTAAACACGCCAATTTTGCCGCTGCCGATAAATCCCCTAAACTCAGCCATGTATCATAAATTGCTGTGGTGATATTCCATACCGAAAAATACGATACTGTACCGAAGTCGGCAAGCGTTTCCATTGCCACTAAACTACACGCCACCGCCAATGCTGGTCGAGAAAGTGGCAACACCACCTTGAAAAAAGTCTTCGTCTCATTTGCCCCCAACAGGCGTGATGCGTGGACCAGCGATTGACACTGTGCATTAAAATTCAACGACGTAATCCAATAAACATACGGCGAAAACACGAGGGATAAAACAAAAATTGCCCCGCCCATTGTGCGAATATCGAAAAACCAATAATCTTGGGCACTTTGAAAGCCGAAAACGGCACGAATAGTTTGTTGAATAAGTCCTGAATAATCAAATAAATCAGTGTAAATATAGGCAACAACATAGGCAGGCATCGCCATCGGTAGCAGTAATGCCCAACGGAAAAACTTTCGCCCAGGGAAATCATATCGGGTCGTGATCCACGCCGACGGCAAACCCCACACTACCGACATCACGCAAACACCGATGACCAAGGTTAAACTATTGCGAATATAGTCCCATAACACCGTATCCCATAAATGTTGAAATGACGGCGACGGTTTAGATACCGCCTCGATAATCAAAGCAGCTATCGGTGCAAATAATAACAGGGCAATCAGCCAAGCCAGCACTCTTAAAAAAGGTAAACGTGAAGCCATATAATAAGTTACATTAAGAATAAAAATTTTATTGTGTATTTAGGAAAATCACTTACTCCACTTAAATAACACAAATCCCCTCCCCCAACGGGGGAGGGTTAGGGTGAGGGCAAAATCTATCAAATATTGATAAAAGCCTAAATTAAACAAAAAGTAAGCTATCGGTATTTCTATTCACTCAAAATCCTGTGAATATTTGAAACACTCTCCCCCAACCTAGCCTTCCCCCGCTGGGGGAAGGAACAATTTTTCAAGTAGTTGAATAATTACTCTCTCAAAACACAATCAATTACAAAAAAATCCGCACACATTAATCAATGCGTGCGGATAGATTATAAACGATAACGCTTACAATTATAAGTCGAACTTGACCTCATCGACTAATTTCACTGCGTCACCGTAATGCTTAGCAATTTCTAATACTGAAATGCTATCTGGTTTGAAAGCACTCCAAGAAGCAACTAACTCAGACGCTTTAACACCCTCTTTAACAGGGTATTCAAAGTTGATTTTAGCATACATTTGTTGTGCTTCTTCACTGGTTAAGAAGTCAATCAACTTCATCGCATCTGCTTTGTTTGGCGAGTATTTAGCCAACGCCGCACCCGATACGTTCATATGTGTACCTGTGGTATTTTGGTTCGGGAAGTTGATGAAAACTGACGCCGCCCATTCTTTTTGTTCTGGGTGTTTTTCATTGGTAATCATTTTACCGAAGTAGTATGAGTTACCTAATGACACATCACAAATACCTTCTTTGATGGCTTTAACTTGTTTACGGTCATTGCCTTGTGGTTTACGTGCCAAGTTTGCTTTGACGCCTTCTAACCACGTTTTAGCTTTTTCAGCACCATGATGTGCAATAATTGAAGCAATCAATGATAGGTTATAAGGGTGTTTACCTGAACGGGTACAAATTTTGCCTTTATATTCAGGTTTAGCTAAATCTAGGTAGTCAAAATCTTCACCTAATTTACCGATACGGTCTTTTGAAGAATAAACGTTTCTTGCACGAGAAGTCAAAGCAATCCACTTATCACCACGATATTTTGCAGGAATATTTTTTTCAATGGTTTCAGATTTTAATGGCTGGACGATATCTTCTTTGACCAATTGCTGTAAACGACTAATGTCCACTGTTAAGATAACATCTGCTGGGCTATTTTCGCCTTCTTGCTTAACACGTTCGACTAAACCTTTTTTTAAGAAAATGGTATTGACCTTAATGCCAGTTTCTGCGGTAAATTTATCAAACATTGGTTTAACTAAAAATTCCTGACGGTATGAGTAAACATTGACGTCAGCCGATGCAACAGTCACTGCTGCCAAAGTGATTAGAGAGAGTAAAGTTTTTTTCATAAGTATTTCCTGTTTGTTTAATATAACCATCATTAACGATAGCTTTTAAATAATAAACTAATCGATAATAATTATCAAGTACAGTTTTGTGACATCTGATTAATATTTTTTCATCTCATACAAACACGTTTTATTTATATCGTGCTAAATTTTATTTATGATATAATAAGGACCTGCGATGAGATTAAAAATCGCAATGGTCTTAATAAAGAAAGAATTACAGTTTTTTTAACCTAGTTAGGAGCGATTAAATATGAAAAGATTAGTGCTATTACGTCATGGACAAAGTGAGTGGAATTTAAAAAACCTATTTACGGGTTGGACCGATGTTGATTTAACCCCACAGGGCGTTGAAGAAGCAAAAAAAGCAGGTCAATTATTAAAAGCTGAAGGCTTTGAATTTAAAGTTGCCTTTACTTCATACCTAAAACGTGCCGTTAAAACGTTGAACTTTGCCCTTGATGAAATGGATTTAGACTGGATTCCAGTACAAAAAGACTGGCGTTTGAATGAAAAACACTATGGCGAACTACAAGGCTTAAATAAAGCTGAAACCGCTGAAAAATATGGCGAAGACCAAGTCCTCGTATGGCGTCGTAGCTATGACGTGCCACCAGCACCACTTGACAAAGATGACGAACGTTCACCTTTCCAAGACCCTCGTTATGCAGACGTAGCCCCTGAAAACTTACCACTAACCGAGTCATTAAAAGATACTATTGACCGTATCCTACCATTCTGGGAGTCAGACATTAAACCAACCCTTGAAAAAGAAGGCGAAGTTATTGTCGCAGCTCATGGTAATAGTTTACGTGGTATCGTTAAACACCTAAAAGGTATTTCAGATGAAGATATCACAGGTCTAAACTTACCAACAGGTATTCCATACTTATTTGAGTTTGATGATGAGATGAATTTGGTTCGTGACACTTTCTTGGGCGACCCTGAAGAAGTGCGTAAATTACAAGAAGCCGTTGCTAACCAAGCAAAAGGCAAGTAATTTAGTTTAAGTAATAAAAACAGCCCTTACTTGATAACAAGTAAGGGCTTTTTTATAGCTTATTTCAAATACCGATAGCTTGTTTTATTATCATAAGGGCTTTCTAAAAATAATGCAGTTTGTACGAAAATTGCCATTGCCAAAACGGAGTTTACATCAAGTAAATGAGTATTTGGCAATGGTGATTTTCGTTCAAAATGTGCATTTTTAGGAAGCCCAACTTCAAATACCGATAGCTTATTTCTTGTCTTGCTTTTTAGCTTCCTCTAATAAATGTTCATAACGCTTATCGGTTAGCGTTTTCATAAATGCTACCAAGGCATCAATTTTACGCTCAGTTAAGGCTTTGGCTTTTAACTCTTCTAGGGCAATATTTTCAGCAACTTCTGGCTCGCCCCACGGTTTGCCTGTTTCAGGGTTAATTTTACGTTCAGGATTATTGTATTTATCATAAAACTCAACAACAGTACGTAAATCTTTGAACACGCCATTATGCATATATGGTCCTGTGACAGCGATATTACGTAGTGATGACACTTTGAATTTACCTTTATTTTCCTCAGCCTTTGCCAGAGGATTGAGATACAGTCCTAAATCTTTTGCTGTCACGCCATTTTTGGCACGCAAGGCAGTATTTTCAGGCACACCGATATTTCGATATTCGAAATTGGTAAACGTCTCTCTTGGGGCATCTTCACGGTGTAATTTGTGACAAGTTGAACAGTTGGTATTATTATTGGAGAAAAATAACGAACGCCCCAAGTCTTCCAATACCGTCAGTTCATATTCGCCACGTAAGAAGCGATCATACTTAGAATCAAATGGTGCGAAGAAATCCGTTTTTTCAAAGGCTTCTATCGCTTTGGTCATTGCCAAATAGGCCTTATCGGTATCGGCAAAAATGTCCTTTCCAAACAGCTGTTCAAATTGCTGTACATAACTTGGATTTTCTTTGATACGCTCAATCACACTGGCTTTATCAGGCATACCCATTTCAATTGGATTTAGTGGTGGACCACCCGCTTGCCCAGCCAAAGTTGGCTCACGTCCATCTAAAAATTGTCCACCGATAAAAGCAGATTCTTTCTTATTTTTACCATTATTTTTTTGGAAATGCGGAGAAAACATTGCATAAGCCGCCGTTGGTGCATTACGGTCGCCGATAGATTTCCCATCATCACCCAATGACGCCATACTATCCACACCATTGCCACGTTGATCTACAAAACCCGTTTCTGGATTATGACAAGTCGCACAACTCATCGTACGATTTTTTGATAAATTCACATCAAAAAATAAAGTCCGCCCAAGCATTTCTTTGCCTGCCTGTTGTTTATCAATCACAGAGAGGGAAACTGTGCTATCGGTATTTGAGTTATCCGCACTCGCCGTAAAAGATAAACCGACACATACAGTGATGAGAGTTTTTCTGAATATTTTTTCTAATTTTCCTTGTGATTTTTTGGTTGCCATTTTTTTATAACCTCATAAAAAGGAGAAAGAAATAAATCCAATAAATGCCGAAATTTCGCATTTTCTTTGTCGCCCAAACCATATGGGGAAGGCGTTGCCTCACGAGTTGTTTTCAGCGTCCTAAATATTGTATCCCAAATTGCCAGATATCCGCCATAATTATACCGAGTAAAATGGTAGGTATGATGCAGTTGATGTTGTCGTGGCGAGATAAAAAATTTTTCTAATACAGCTGGATAACTCAATTCAATATGCGAATGACGTAAATTGCCACCAATAAAATTAAAGACAAATAACAAAGCATTTGCCCCTAACACATCAATTAACTGTACCTTTGCCCCAAATAAATAGATAAAAATGCCCGTCACGCCACCGATAACCACAGCATAACGCACACCAAACAACAAATTTTCCACGGGGTGAACCCGGTAAAAGGTCACAGGGTTGAGGACTTCGGCACTATGATGTACTTTGTGAAACGCCCATAAAAAGGGGATAGTGTGCATTGCACGGTGCAACCAATATCGGCTAAAATCACTGACGATAAAAATACAAACCGTATAAAGCACTGCCACTGCCGTCTGACCAACAGACGTAATATGCACAAAACCAAATACCGATAGGCAAATACTGTTGACCCACAACATTATTGTCTTTGCAGAAATCACTATCGGTACAATTAAATAGATTTTAACCAAGCCACCAACAACGAAATAACTATAATCTAACAAGGCACTACGGTGTAACCAATAGGATTTGGCTTGGGCAAGTGAAACTCGTCGTCCAGATAACCATAAATACAACACAGCAATCACACCAGCACTGATAAGATAGGCGAGATAAAATCGTTTAGACGGGTTACTGAAATAGTTAATTAGTGGCATCTTTGCCCCCAATGACGGCAATGACTACAAGCTAAATTTTGTATTAATACCAATATAGTGCAAAAATTCTTTACGAGTACTAGCATCACGTTTAAAACGCCCACCGAGTTCAGCGGTTACAGTGGAACTTTCAATATCACGAATACCACGTGAATTCACACATAAATGTTTTGCCTCAATCACACAAGCAACATCTTTGGTGCCTAGTGCTTCTTGCATTGCTTTGACAATTTGTACGGTTAATCTTTCTTGTACCTGCGGACGACGGGCATAGTAATCAACTATGCGATTCATTTTAGAGAGTCCTATCACGTGACCATTTGAGATATAACCAATGTGAGCACGACCCACAATCGGTAAAAAATGATGTTCACAGGTTGAATACACCGTAATATCCTTTTCAACCAACATTTGGTTATATTTGTATTTATTGTCAAAAGTAGACATTCTCGGCTTTTTATCAGGGTTAAGTCCACCAAAAATTTCACTGACAAACATCTTAGCCACACGTTTTGGCGTGTCTTTTAGGCTGTCATCAGTCATATCCATACCCAAAATATCCATAATTTCAGCAAAATGGGTTTGAATTTTTTCTATTTTTTCCTCATCACTGATATCAAAAGCACCCTTGCGTAGTGGCGTTTCTATGGAGCTGGCAATATGGTCATCGCCGATGTCATCATATTTATTTATTTCATTTGTCATTTGTTTTCCTGAAAAAATCACTGATCGTTTGCGTGAGTCCATTTTCATCTAAATGATACTCACTTAATATTTCATCGCGTTTACCGTGTGCGACAAATTCATCATCAATACCAATACACTTGACTGACACCGATGACTTGTTTTGATTGATAAAGGTCGCTATTTGCTCACCAACACCACCGATAACCACACCTTCTTCTACCACGACAATCTGTGAGTGATTGGCAAGTAAACTTTTGATAAGTTCAATATCCAGTGGCTTCACAAATCGCATATCGACCAAAGTTGCATTATGCTTTTCTGCCACATTATTTAGTCGAGAAAGTAGTGTACCAAAACATAAAATGGCTAATTTTTCGCCTTCTCTAATAATTTTTCCTTTACCTATCGGTAGCGTTTGCGTGTCGTCTTTCGGTGTTTCACCTAATGACCCAGTGCCTTTGGGATAACGTACCAAAGCAGGACCTTGGTAAACCAAACCTGTATTTAACATCTGAATCATTTCCCTCTCATCAGAGGGTGTCATCACCACCATATTCGGCACTAATCGACAATACGCCAAATCAAACGTACCTGCGTGAGTTGCACCGTCTTCACCGACGATCCCTGCCCTATCCACAGCAAACAGAACATCTAAGTTTTGTAATGCGACATCGTGGATTAACTGGTCATAAGCACGCTGTAAAAAGGTTGAATAAATTGCCACAACAGGTTTAGTATCTTTACATGCCATACCAGCCGCCAGTGTGACAGCGTGCTGTTCAGCAATCGCCACATCAAAATATCGGTCAGGAAATTTTTGACTAAATTCAACTAAGCCAGAACCCTCTCGCATTGCTGGGGTAATACCGATCAGTTTTTCTTCACGTTGCCCAGCTTCGACCAACCACTGAGAAAAAACTTCAGTAAAGGTAGGGGAAGTATGCTTACTATTAGCTGGCAAACCATTATTCAAATCAAACGTTGACACGCCATGATAATCCACGGGTGCAGCTTCGGCCTTCTGATAGCCTTTACCTTTGACGGTTTTAATATGCAGTAATTTGGGACCTTTTCGGTGTTTTAATTCTTGTAGCGTTTCAACCAGCCCCAACACATTATGTCCATCATTAGGACCTGTATAGTCAAAACCAAAGTCTTCGAATAAATTAGAAAAGCCTGCGAACTCTTTGACTCTGTCTTCGGCAAATTTTGCTAAATCGCCAAATGGAGGTAAATGTTTGAGTACTTTTTTACTCTTACTTCGCATATCTTGATATAAATCACTGACTAAAATTTTTGATAAGTAAGAATGCAATCCACCGACATTTGGGGAAATCGACATTTCATTATCATTTAAGATAACCAAAATATTAGCCGACAAACTGGCGGCGTGATGCAAGGCTTCAAACGCCATTCCTGCCGTCATTGCCCCGTCACCAATAACGGCAATATGGGCAGTGTTATTATCATTTAACTGGTCAGCAATCGCCATACCTAGTGCAGCTGAAATTGAGGTTGATGAATGCCCTACACCAAAATCATCATAAGGACTTTCTTCACGTTTTGGAAAACCAGACAACCCACCACGCTGTTTCATTGTATGCATTCGCCATCGGCGTTCGGTCAACATTTTATGAGGATAAGCCTGATGTCCAACATCCCAAACTAAGCTATCGGTAGGCGTATCAAACACATAATGAATTGCCACAGTGAGTTCAACCACACCTAAACCTGAGGCTAAATGTCCACCCGTTTGGGCAACCGTCTCCAACAACGATGCACGCAATTCATCACACAGTGAGGGTAACTGATCAATGCTAAGCATACGTAAATCAGCTGGGGAATTAATCGTATCAAGTAATGGATAATCTTGCATAGCCGCAAAAGCCCTGTTCAGTTATTAGTTAGTCAGCTATTTTACGATGATTTTAGCCATTGCGCGAGTATTTTACGCTCAAATGGGTAAGATAATTCGCTACCATCATCACGTTTGAAAACAGGAATACATTCGCCATATTTTGCTAACAACTTATCATCATTGACAATATCAACTTGTTCAATATCGACAGCCAGTTTTTCGGCATAGATCATTTGACTCGCCAAGGTGAGAGCCTCATCACAAAGATGGCAACCTAAGGTGTGATAAAGTGTGACTTTTATATGAGACATGTCTTTATACCTATGGTAGCATTGCTAACAAAACACCAATAAAGATTAATACACCAACCCATTGATTATTTAAAAAAGCAATAAAACAGGCTTGACGTTCACGGTTTCGGCAAATCCAGAATTGATAAATAAAGCAAGCACTCGCAAAAGTAAGCCCAAGATAATAAAAACCATCTAACTGCTCCATTATCCCTACAGTTACCATTAACAACATAAACAATACCGTTGCTATTGCACACACGAATAAATCACGCTGCCCAAACCATAAGGCACTGGAATGAACCCCTAAATCTTTATCATCATCTCTATCAACCATTGCATAAAAGGTATCATAAACAATCGTCCATAAAGTAGATGCTAAAAACAATACCCATGCCACCGCAGGCAAATGCCCAAGCACCACCCGATAAGCCATAATAATTCCCATACCATAGGCAAGTCCCAACACCAGCTGAGGAATAACAAAAAAGCGTTTGGTAAATGGATATAGTGTTGCCAAACAAAAAGCCACCACAGCAGGAAAGATTGCCGTTATCGGTAAAAATAATAGCAAAGACAAGGCAAACAAAATAAGGATAGCAAATAACACCAACGTGGCTTTGGCAGTAATTTTTCCCGAGGTTAATGGACGGTCTTTAGTGCGTTTGACATCCTTATCAATTTTTCTATCAGCAAAATCATTAATCACACAGCCCGCACTACGCATCAAAAATGCACCAAATAAAAACACCAATACCACCGAAGCAGCTGGTTGTCCATTGCTAGAAAGCCACAACGCCCACAACATCGGACAAGCTAATAATACCGTACCAACTGGACGGTCTGCACGCATTAATTGTACCGATGATAATAAAAAATTTTTTGTTTGCTCTGAAATACCGATAGCCATAAAATCTCCATAAAAAATGAGCTAACACACGATGAATAGTATATTAGCTCATAATTAATTACTTTCAGTCTTTATCAATTATTCATTAATAAGATCTTTCAAAATAATCGTATCATTTCTATCGGGGCTGGTAGAAATCATATCAATTTTTACATTCAATAATTCTTCAATCGCTAATAAATAATCAATCGCCTTTTCAGGTAGATTATCATATTCACGCACCGATGCCGTTGTGCTTAACCAACCTTCGTAGGTTTCATAAATTGGTTTACAACGCTCAAAATCATCAGGATTATTTGGGGCAATATCCAAACGTTGACCGTCTAAATCATATGCCACACAGATTTTGATTTCAGGCAGTGTGTCTAACACATCGAGTTTTGTGATACAGAGTGAATCTACACTACTATTCATAATTGCACGACGCATTACAGGCACATCAAACCAACCACAACGTCTAGCACGACCTGTACTTGCACCGACTTCATTACCAATTTGGGCAATTTTTTCTCCCACTTCATCAAATAATTCAGTTGGGAAAGGTCCACCGCCGACTCGTGTGGTGTAAGCTTTGGCAATACCTAACACGTGGTCAATATCTTTTGGACCTAAACCAGTACCTGTGGCAGCACTTGCCGCAGCGGTATTTGAAGACGTTACATACGGATAAGTGCCATGGTCAATATCTAACATTGCACCTTGTGCACCTTCAAATAAAATACTATTTTCAGGATTAGCATTAATTGTCGATAGCGATACCGACACATCGGTAACCATTGCTTTAATTCGGTCATAACGTTGTTTAACTTCTTGATAAACTTCTTCTACCGATAGTGTGGATTGTTGGTAATAATGTTCTAATAAGAAATTATGATAGGTGACTAATTCGGTCACTTTTTCTTTTAATGTATCACTATCTGAACAATCACTCAATTTAACCGCTCGTCTAGCAATTTTATCTTCATAAGCAGGACCAATACCACGACCTGTCGTACCGATAGCTTTCTTTCCACGCTGAATTTCACGGGCATTATCCAAAGCAATATGCGTTGGCAAAATCAGTGCACACGTATTAGAAATACGTAATTTAGAAAATACATCAACCACATCAGTAAGTTCTTCGATTTCTTTTTCTAGTGCTTCCAGTGACAACACCACACCGTTACCGATATAGCACATTCCTGTATCGTGTAAAATGCCTGAAGGAATTAAATGTAATACCGTTTTTTTACCGTTGAGTACCAAGGTATGACCTGCATTATGCCCACCTTGAAATCTTGCCACTGCGGCACAACGTGATGCCAACAAATCAACAATTTTGCCTTTGCCTTCATCGCCCCACTGTGTACCGATAACTACAATATTGTTTGCCATTTTTTTGTCCTACTTAAATTAAATATATTCTAAAATTCATTATAGTAAATTGAATTTATTCACTTTACTGCTTGTCCGCATCTTGGAAATAACGGAAAAACTCCGAATTCGGTGATGTAATAAACGTATCGCCTTTATCGCTAAAGGATGATTTATACGCATCTAAACTTTTTTGGAAACGGTAAAAGTCTGCATCTTTGGTAAAGGCTTCTGCATAAATACGCGTTGCTTCAGCATCGCCTTGACCACGTGTAATTTCTGCATCACGATTAGCATTAGCAATAATTACTTGCACCTGTCTATCGGTGTTAGCAATAATTGATTTTTCCTGCTCTTTACCATGGGCACGTAAACTATCTGAAACACGTTTACGCTCGGCTTGCATACGGCGGAACACATTGTCTTTAATTTCATCAGAAAATTCAACACGTTTCACACGCACATCAACCACTTCCATACCTTGCTTAGCCACCTCTGCCGATAGACTTTTGGTGATTACATCCATAATTTCTGAACGGTCTTTAGATACCACTTCGTGAACTGTACGCTTAGCAAATTCGCCACGCAAGTCATCGGTAACAATTTGTGAAATAATATTTTCAGCAGCTCTGCGATTACCTCGGGTTGAAACCCAATATTTTTGTGTATCAGCAATCCGCCACTCAACAAAGTAATCAACGACTAATTCTTTTTTTTCATTGGTTAAGACGTGCTCAGGATCTGCATCTAATGTTTGTAAACGTGCGTCAAAAATCACTTTACTTTCTAGAAGGGGCCATTTGAAGTGCAACCCAGGCTGAATATTATTACTAACAATTCGGCTAACACGTGTTTTAATGGCGATATGCCCTTCTTTAACAATAAAGAAACATTGTGCCAAGAAAAATATTACTAAGCCAAGAATAATTAATAAGGTATTTAATTTTCCTTTCATCGTACTAACCTCTCTTTTTTCTGTGGCTGTGATATGTTAAATGTATCTTTAGCATCGTCAATTTTCACTGCTTTCATCGGTGTTTTCTCTGGCGTTGGTAAGACAGCGGGCTGCCCAACGTTACCACCACCCTGCCCCATCGGCAAATACATCATTGGTACATTTTCACCTGTTGCCACCACGACATTATTCACATTACTATATACCGATTGTAAAGTGTCCAAATACATGCGGTCACGTGTCACTTTGGGTGCCAATTTATAGGTAGTTAAGATATTATTAAAACGATTGGCTTCCCCAGTTGCTTTTGAAATAACCGATGACTTATAAGCCTCAGCTTGTTCAGTAATTTCTTTGGCATTACCACGTGCAAGGGGGATTTTTGTATTACGATAGGCTTCTGCTTGTAACTTATAACGTTGTGCATCTTCGCGTGCTTTTACCGCATCAGCAAAGGCGGCTTGTACTTCTTTGGGTGCTTCTGCATTACGCAACTCAACCCGTAAAATATCTAAACCGACATTAAAACCTTTCAAAGTCTTAATGAGATTCCCCTGTACTTTGGCAGGCCATTCAGCACGTCCATCAGTTAAAACGTAATCAACATTTGATGCACCAACAACTTCACGAATAGAAGAAATCAATGCCTCTTTTAAAACTTTGTCAGGATTATTCACATTGAACAAGTAAGCATTTGCATCACTAATTTTATACTGTACCGATAGGCTAATCTCGACAATATTTTCATCAGAGGTCAACATTTGTCCTTCTGAATTACCGTTAGTACTGCCTACCGATAGGGTTTTAATACTTTCCACATCAATTTTATCCACTGAACCAATAGGGAATGGTTTACGTAAGTTAAAACCCGCTTGGGTAGCTGTCTCAGAATACTTACCAAAAGTCAATTCCACCCCATGCGAACCCTCTGGCAAAATATAAATCCCTGTGGAAACCCAGCCAAGACCTAAAATAGCAACAATCGGCAAAATCGCTTTACCTGAAAAGGCAGGCATTCCACCGAATGGGTTCGATGGTTTTCGACCATTATTATCGTTTGGCTGGTGACCGTTATCACCATTTGATCCATTACCAAAAAAACTATCTTTTAGTTTTTCGAGAACGGCCCCAAAATCATTATTTTCTACATTACGTGGGTTATCGCCCCACGGATCGTTATCTTTTTGAGTCATAGTGCCTCATTATTATTAACAAAAAATTCTTAATCCAACCGATATATTCTAACGGAATTCATATTGCTTGCAAGTGTACTATTATTCATTATTCGCATCATTATGATATTTTAAGTCCTGCAACAATACTCTCGCCTCAGGAAATGTTTCGCTTAAGCTTTTCAAATGTGCTTCTGATAGTACCACCGATACCAGACAGTTCCCCTGTTCATCGTATCGTTCATCGGTAATTGCACCTTCATCAAATAAAACCGCCCTAAATTTTGCCCATTGTGGCGGAATAGATAATTCACCTGTAAGTGTTTTCCCATAAAAGTGGGTCAAAACCGATTCGGACAATAAATCCAAGCCCTGCCCTGATACCGATGACACAAACACCGCATCGGTTTTACCATTGTTGGTTATCACTTGTGCAGGCTGTCCTGTTAAATCAATTTTATTATAAACACGAATGGTTGGTACTTCATCTGCCCCAATTTCTTTTAGAATATCCAAAACATTGCGTTCTCGTTCTAAATGCTCTGGATCAGCACTATCAATCACATGTAACAACAAATCAGCTTCAACAGTTTCTTGTAAGGTCGACTTGAATGCTACCACTAATTCATGTGGCAGGTTACTCACAAAACCCACTGTATCGGTCATTAATACTTCATCATAACCACTATCTTTCAATTTTCGCAAAGTGATATCAAGGGTGGCAAAAAGCTGATCTTTAGCATAAACTTCAGCATCGGTCAGCTTATTAAACAGCGTTGATTTCCCTGCATTCGTGTAGCCGACAATCGCAACGATCGGAAAGCCTTTGCGTTTTCTCCCTTGTCGAACCAGTTCACGTTGGGAAATCACCTTATCCAAGCGTTTATTTAATTGCTTAATTCTCGCCCCAAGTAATCGCCTATCAGTTTCAAGTTGAGTTTCGCCAGGACCTCGCAAACCGATACCACCTTTTTGGCGTTCTAAGTGCGTCCAACCTCGAACCAATCGTGTCGATAAATGACGAAGCTGTGCCAGTTCAACTTGTAATTTTCCTTCGTGTGACCTTGCACGCTGGGCAAAAATATCTAAAATCAAGCCTGTTCTATCAAGCACTCGACATTTTAACAAGGCTTCTAAATTCCGTTCTTGTGAAGGAGATAAAGCGGCATTAAACATCACGAGTTCGATACCATTTGCCTCAATAAAATCTAATAATTCTTCGGCTTTACCCTTACCAATAAAATATTTAGAATCAGCAATTTTTCGAGTAACGTGTAACGACTCAACAATATCCGCCCCTGCTGATCTGGCTAGTTCTTTAAATTCTTGTTGGTCTGCTTGGCTCAATAAAAAATCCAGAGAAACCTGAACCAATAAAGTTATTTCTCCGGATTGTGGACGTTCAAACAAAGTATTTAACCAATGAAAACATTAATAATAAACAAACGAATATTAGCCTTCACTATCAACTGCGACATCCGCACTAAGGCTATCAGTGCTAGTAGCTGTACTGTTTTCTTGTTCTGTTATTTTTTCTGCTACTTTTGCCACAGGCTCACGGTTCATTCGCACAGGTGATGCTGGGACAATTGTTGAGATTGCATGCTTATAAATCATTTGGCTAGTATTATTCTTTAAAAGAATAACAAATTGATCAAATGATTCGATATATCCTTGTAACTTAATACCATTCATTAAAAAAATAGCAACTTGTGTACGTTCTCTACGTAAAGAGTTTAAGTAAGGATCTTGTAATGATTGAACTGCCATAAATGGATTCCTATAATATTTTATAAAGTAGTTGTTTGTAATTAATAGCTAACAAAATGCCATTATCCCTTATTTCATTAGTATTGTCACGTAAATTTAATGCTAAGCATTCTTAACTTAACTAGCACATATCAATTTATAATTCACATCGCTGCATCACGAATCGCCTTGATTTTATCCCTAATCAATGCTGCTTGCTCAAATTCTAGGTTTTGGGCATGGGCTTTCATCTCTTTTTCTAATCGTTCAATTTCATTCATCGCATCACCAAATGACATTGGCTCAACAACTTCGGCACGGCGTTTATTTCGTACGGTTTTAATATCAAATCTTGCTCCCATCATCATCTCACCAATAGCCTTATTAATACTTTGTGGAGTAATGTCGTTAGCTTGGTTATATTCCATTTGTTTTTGTCGGCGTCTTGCCGTTTCATCAATGGCTTTTTTCATTGATTTGGTCATTTTATCGGCATATAAAATCGCCCGACCATTTAAATGCCTTGCTGCTCTACCGATAGTCTGAATAAGGGCTTTTTCGCCTCGTAAAAAGCCTTCTTTATCGGCATCTAAAATGGCAACCAGTGATACTTCTGGCATATCCAAGCCTTCGCGTAATAAGTTAATACCCACCAACACATCAAACACGCCCATACGCAAATCTCGGATAATTTCTGTACGCTCAACAGTGTCAATATCACTGTGCATATATCGCACTCGGATATTATGCTCATCCAGATATTCTGATAAGTTTTCTGCCATTTTTTTGGTCAGCGTTGTGACTAAAACCCGCTCGCCTTTGGCAACAGTTTCATTAATTTGTGATTGTAAATCGTCAACCTGATTAATTGCAGGCAGCACCTCAATCACTGGGTCAAGTAATCCTGTTGGGCGAACAATTTGTTCGGCAATTTGCTCTGAATGTTCCAATTCATAGTCCCCTGGAGTAGCTGATACATAAATCGTCTGTGGGGCAAGTCGTTCAAATTCATCAAAACGCAACGGGCGATTATCCAACGCTGACGGTAGGCGAAAACCATATTCAACAAGCGTTTCTTTTCTCGCACGGTCACCACGATACATACCATTTAGCTGACCGATAGTGACGTGACTCTCATCAATAAACAGCAAAGCGTTAGATGGCAAATAATCATACAACGTCGGTGGGTGCTCGCCCTGCTCTCGTCCAGACAAATAGCGAGAGTAGTTTTCAATGCCTGTGCAATAACCCAACTCGGTCATCATTTCAATGTCAAACATTGTGCGTTGTTGTAGGCGTTGGGCCTCGACTAACTTACCAGCTTTTTCTAAATAGGCTAATCGGTCTTTTAATTCAATTTTAATCTCGTCAATGGCTCGATGAATAACCTCTTTCGGCGTAGCGTAGTGTGTTTTGGGATAAATAGAAATCCTTGGCACTTTTTGCAAATACTCGCCTGTGAGCGGATCAAAATAACGGATACTTTCAATTTGGTCATCAAAAAACTCAATACGTATCGCCTCCCACTCTGATTCTGCTGGGCGAATATCAACCACATCGCCACGCACTCGAAACGTTCCTCGGTCAAGCTCAACTTCATTACGACTATATTGTAATTCTGCCAAGCGTCGCAACAATAATCGTTGGTCTGTCAAATCGCCTTCTACCAAGTGAATAACCATTTGCATATACGATTCAACATCACCCAAGCCATAAATACACGACACCGATGAGACAATAATAGTATCGGCTCGTTCAAGGATTGCTTTGGTCGCCGACAACCGCATTTGCTCAATATGTTCGTTAATTGAGGCATCTTTTTCGATAAAGGTATCGGAAGATGGCACATACGCCTCAGGCTGATAATAATCGTAATAACTAACAAAATATTCGACAGCATTATTGGGGAAAAAGCTTTTCATCTCAGCATACAATTGTGCTGCCAAAATTTTATTCTGTGCCAAAATCAGTGCGGGGCGATTCGTTTGTGCTATAACATTCGCCATCGTAAAGGTTTTACCCGAACCTGTCACTCCAAGTAAGGTCTGCCCAGCAAGCCCATCATCTAAGCCTTCCACCAAAGACTTAATCGCTGTTGGCTGATCACCACTGGGTTCGTATTTTGTCTGTAATTCAAATTTTCGTGTATTCATCATCTAATTATGGGACATAATAATTTTTTTATCAAGCAATCTAGAAAAAGAAAAACAATCCGATAAAAGACAAAATTTAATAATAATAAAACGTTAGAAAATCACACACCGATAGCACAAAAACAATTTATAAAAAAATGATATTTTTTGTAGAAAAGTGCTTGACCACTTTTATTTTCCCTATATAATACACCCCACATTCCCCGATAGCTCAGTTGGTAGAGCAGTAGACTGTTAATCTATTGGTCGGCGGTTCAAGTCCGTCTCGGGGAGCCAAATCCAAAGCTCACTTGATTTCTCCTTGTCAAGTGAGCTTTTTTATTATATAAATTAACTCCCCCCAACTCAAATACCGATAGCTTATTTATGAAAAACCGCTACATTGCAGGCATTAACAGCATTAATAATGCCATTGAAAAAAAAATACCGATAACCCGTTTATTTGTTGATGAGAAAAAAGCCAGCAAACGTATTTCGGCATTACTCACGTTGGCTAAACAACGCTCAGTTCGAATTGAAAAAATCAGCAAAATCAAATTAGATTTAATGGTCATCGGTAGCAAACACCAAGGGGTTGTTGCAGAAGTTGGTCAATTATCACAAGACAAATTAACGCTTGATGATATTTTATCTCGTAAAAATCCACTCATTCTCATCTTAGACGGCGTGCAAGACCCACATAATTTAGGGGCGTGCCTACGCAGTGCAGCCGCTGCCAATGTTGATGCAGTGATTTTACCCAAAAATCGCTCAGCAACAATCACACCAACGGTTAGCAAAGTCGCCTCTGGTGGAGCTGAAATGCTACCGATATTTTTTGAAACCAATTTGGGACGAGTGCTTGAAAAGCTTGCCCAAAAACAATTATGGTCAGTTGCCCTAACAGGGCATACAGACAACACAATTTACAATACTGACTTTAATCAAGTATCGGTAATCATCATGGGCAACGAAGAAAAAGGCGTTTCACAAGGCCTGTTACAACAAGCTGACTTCACAGCAAAAATACCGATGCAAGGCGATATTGAAAGCCTCAATGTATCAGTTGCCACAGGTATTACCTTATTTGAAGCACGCCGACAACGGCAGTAATTGAAATACCGATAACTTACTACGATGATTATTAACTTAAACGACTTAGCACCGATAGAACGATATCATATAATGACACAAAGTATTGTGCCAAGACCGATAGCCTGGGTGCTATCTAAGAATCTTGGGGGCAATTATAATCTTGCCCCATTCTCTTACTTTACTGCAGTTGCCTCTAATCCACCACTGTTGATGTTTTCTGTTGCCCCAAAGCCAGACGGAAAAATGAAAGACACCGTTATCAATATCACAAGAGAAAAAGAATTTGTCATTCACATTGCTGACAGCAGTCAATTACAAGCTGTTCAAGATTCTGCCGAACCGATAGCCTATGGTGAATCCGAATTAAACCTAACAGGACAACAATTAACGGATTTCAATGAAACCACCTTGCCCCGATTAAACGATTGCCCAGTGGCGTTTGCTTGCACATTATACGAACAACAGCAAATTAGCAATATTAAACAAACACTAATTTTTGGCGAAATTACGCACGTTTATATTGCTGACAAGCTAACCGATACCGATGGCAAACGTGTTCGTATTGAGTCTGAAAAGCTCTCACCACTGTGCCGATTAGGTTTAGGACAATTTGCAGATATTCACAACATTCGCCAAGCACGGCAATAGTGAAACCGATAAGAAATCACTACTACGTTATGCCGTCTTGCCGTATTCCTAATACAGCCTTCGACAGCAAGCCTTGTATCAATTCCTCATCTGTCTCACTAAAATTGCATTAATTTAATGCCTTTTTTATGGACTTTTGCTGTCAAAAAAGCGACAATTACTCGCTGATTGTTATGCAATTGAACCTATCAGTAAAAAAATAATAAAGAAGTTAGGAAGTACAACAGAAAATGTGCTTTCTGTAAGTAACTATTTGGAAAACAAATTATGAGAATACTCGTCCTCAACGGACCAAACTTGAACTTATTAGGCACACGTGAGCCTGAATCATATGGCGACACAACACTCGCCCAAATCAATGAAAGAATGCTAGCCTTATCAACTGAATTAGGTGATGACTTGACTTTTTTCCAAAGCAATCATGAGGGCGAATTAATCGACAGTATTCACGATGCACTCGATAACAAAATTGACTTTATTATTATTAACCCTGCTGCATTCACACATACTAGCATCGCACTCCGAGATGCACTGTTAGCTATTAGCATCCCATTTATTGAGGTGCATTTAAGCAATATTTATCAACGTGAAACCTTTCGCCACAAATCCTTTTTCAGTGATATTGCTGAAGGTGTGATTTGTGGATTTGGGGCTCATGGTTATGAAATGGCATTAATTGCCGCACATCACGAAAATACCGAATAACACTACATAATAACAATAATTATAGAGGATAACATATGGAAATTAAAAAAATAAAACAACTTATTGACTTATTAGATGATACAGATATTACCGAGTTTGAGTTAAGCGAAGGCGATGACTCTGTAAAAATCTGTAAATCGACAGCAAACACAGTCGTAGCAGCACCGATAGCTGTGTCACCAGCAGTAGAAGCCGCAGCACCTGTTGCCCCTGTTGCACCAGCACCTTCATCACTGAATATTGCCAATGAATCAGATGCCACACCAACGCTTGGTCGCACGATAAAATCCCCAATGGTGGGCACATTTTATTCTGCCCCAAGTCCTGACTCAGATCCATTTGTTTCCGTTGGGCAACACATCAAAAAAGGCGACTCAGTCTGCATTGTTGAAGCGATGAAAATGTTTAATAAGATTGAAGCTGATATTGAAGGTACAATTAAACAAGTGCTTATTAATGACGGTGATCCTGTTGAATTTGACCAACCTTTATTCGAAATCGAATAAAACGGAGGCACAATGCTAAAAAAAGTTTTAATCGCCAACCGTGGGGAAATCGCCTTACGCGTTTTGCGAGCTTGCCGAGAACTTGGCATCAAAACCGTTGCCGTCCATTCTACTGCTGATGAAACCTTAAAACACGTTTTGCTTGCTGATGAAAGTGTCTGTATTGGCCCTGCTTCATCGGTCGATAGCTACTTAAATATCACCGCTATTATCAGTGCCGCTGAGCTAACCGATGTTGATGCGGTTCACCCTGGATATGGCTTTTTATCAGAAAATGCTGATTTTGCTGAAATGTTAGAAGAATCAGGTTTTACCTTTATCGGTCCCAAAGCTGAAACCATTCGTATGATGGGCGATAAGGTCGAAGCCATCAAAGCAATGAAAGCCGCGGGCATTCCTTGCGTCCCTGGTTCTGATGGTGCTTTGGACGTTGAAGATGATGAAACGAACTTGGCACACGCCGATCGCATTGGTTACCCAATTATCATCAAAGCCGCAGGTGGTGGTGGTGGTCGTGGTATGCGAGTTGTCAACAATGCTGAGGAGCTAACCGACGCCATTCGTATGACTTCTGCCGAGGCAAAAGCTGCCTTTAATAACGGCATTGTTTATATGGAAAAGTTTTTGGGTAAACCGCGTCACGTTGAAGTGCAAGTCTTATCCGATACACATGGCAATGCAGTGCATTTGGGCGAACGTGATTGTTCGCTCCAACGTCGCCATCAAAAAGTGATTGAAGAAGCCCCAGCCCCAGGTATTACCGAAGAAGAACGCAAAAAAATTGGTAAAATCTGTACTGAGGCGTGTAAACGTATTAATTATCGTGGTGCAGGAACTTTTGAATTCTTATACCAAGACGGTGAGTTTTACTTTATCGAGATGAACACACGAGTACAAGTCGAACACCCAGTCACCGAAATGATTACAGGTATCGATATTGTCAAAGAGCAACTGCGTATTGCCTCTGGACTACCGCTATCGGTAACGCAAGACGATATTAAAATCACAGGCCACGCAATTGAATGTCGAATCAACGCCGAAGATGCGAAAACTTTCCTCCCATCACCAGGTACGGTAACACGTTACCACGTCGCAGGCGGTAATGGTGTACGAGTCGATTCGCACTTATACGGTGGTTACAAAGTACCACCACATTATGATTCGATGATTTGTAAACTAATTACTCACGCCGAAGACAGAAGTACTGCCCTACGTAAAATGGACAGTGCACTCAGAGAAATGGCAATTGATGGCATTAAAACAAATATCGCTCTACATCAACAATTGGTGAATGACGAAGTCATTCAACAAGGTGGCATGGATATTCATTATTTAGAGAAGAAGTTGGGGTTGGAGTAAATGATGAAAGTAAATGAAAAAATACGCCTAATGCGTGAAATGAACGACTGGACACAAGAAGATATGGCAGAAAAAATGTCTATGTCA
>PDWI01005578.1_pt1 | contig 27359 bp, 27 predicted proteins | sample 1430891 | NCBI WGS metagenome assembly PDWI01 (sample SAMN01162508, study PRJNA174530) | Oral metagenome, whole genome shotgun sequencing project. | biome: Marine environment; feature: Marine mammal; material: Swab sample of the gingival sulcus; isolation source: swab sample of gingival sulcus... | reverse complement strand
TAAGTACTAGTTAAAAATTACCTTAGATTAAATTTAGAAAACTTAATACCTATTCCTTTCCCCATATCAGCTAAGCATCTATTTATGGCATAAGCCAGATTATCTTTTGTCAAATAATCTTTTGGAACAAGCCATTCTTTCTTAATTTTTCTCCATAATGTTTCTGCAATATTTAAGTGAGGTGAATATGTAGGTAAAAAGAATAAATATAATCCTCTATTTTGCCAATATGGTATTCTCTCTTTTATTGCTTTTGTTTTATGTATCCGAGCATTGTCTAAAACTATAAAAGTTTTGCGTTTAATTTCAAACGAAAATCTCTCAATACTTTCCAGTACAAAATTGGTATCAATATTGTTTTCACTTATTTGCCAGTAACATTTACTATTTCTGTCTATAAACCCAAAACAGTTGAATTTAAAAGACTTATCAGAAAGGAAACAAACATCTTCATCAGCAAATTGCCAACCATAAGGAACATAACCTTCACTACAAAAATGTGTCTCATCGCCATAAAAAATATCTATTTTATTTTGTTCACTCAGTTCTTCTAGTTCTTTTAATTTTTCTACTTGAAGAGCATAATGTTCCGGCAAAGGTTTTCCTTTTACTCTACGCCTTATTCGTTTATATTTTCCGCCAAGCTTTTTAAAAAATTTTTAAAGGTGCTGTTACTGACTTTTTTTCCACTTTTAGCTTCCCATTCTGCCTTGGCTGTGCGCATACGTTGTCTATTAGATTTTATTGATGCTAAAATACTTTCTTTATCTTCTTTTTCCGAAATAATAGGTTTACGACCTCGCCCCGGTTTAGTATACAAACCAGCTATCCCTGCTGCTTTATAGCGTGATAACCAGTTGTTTACACTCATTTCACACATTTCGTATTCTTTTGCTGTCAATGTTGGTGTATTTACTCGTCCCATAATGGCTACAAAGATATATAAAATATTCTAATTTAATTATTGGATAGTACTTATACCTTATTGTTTTTTATAGTTCTGCATCTTACTCTACTTTTTTCAAAGAATATACAAAATCTAATTTAGGAATTGCAAAATCTATTTTCGATCCTCAGACTTATGCTAAAGCATATCAAGATGGAGTTATAGAATTAATTTTTGTAAGTTTAATGCCGTTTATATTCATAGGGCTTGGATTTTTGATTCATACATTTAAAAAACGAGAAGAAAAAAATAAGTACTATAGAATTGGAACATTAGTCATGGTTACTTTTATTTTTGACGTAGTCTTAGCCTATGAAATAACTGAAAAAATATACGACCTTAAAGCAGCAGATAGCTTTAATGAATTACCGAAGTATAATTTTGCTTTGGCATTTCAATCTATTAGTTTCTGGTTAATAATTTTAGCAGGTTTTGTTGTTTATATAATTTGGGGAATGGTATTTGACTTTACTATGGAAGCCTACGATAACTTAGGTGAAATTAAACAAAAAATAAAAGCAAAAGAATTTCAATTAGAAGCACTTGATGAAGAACTGGATAATCAAAAAAATAATATAGAAAAAATTGAAAAGGAAAATAGTGAAATAAAAAAACGTAAAATTCGGTTGGAAAATGAAATAAACGGTAAAATTATTGATTTAGAAGAATATAAACCAAATCTACATGCATTTAACAACGGTTGGCTTGAGTGGATGCATGCAAACAAAATAGACAAAGAAATAATTGATAATGCACACAATGCTTTTAACGATTTTATGGAGGAATACAATAAGCATTAAAACTAATAATACTTAATATTAAGCTAACAAGATTATTAATTCTAAAAAACAAACACATGAAGAACATATTATATTTAATATTAATTATTTATTTATCAGCTTGTGAAACTCCTGTCAAGCCAGATAAAGAACCTGAGGTAGGTAATCCTACTAATAGTATTATTCCATTAGCTAAGAAAGAACAGGTTAATATAACTATTTTGCTTGATTTATCCGATAGAATAAGTGTGAAAAAATATCCAGATACACCCCAACACTATGAGCGTGATATGGCAATAGTAAGATATATTTCTGATATATTTGTCAACTCAATGAAAAAAAAAGGTCTTAATCATGCAGAAAGTAAATTTCGTATACTTTTTGAACCATATCCTAAAATACCAGATATAAATAAGATAGCAGAAGAACTACAATTAGATTTATCTAAAATAGAAAATAACAAAAAGAAACGGGAATTATTAAAGGTACTAAGCAATAAAGTTGAACAAAATTTAGGAACAATATATGATAAATCTATAAATAAAAAGGACTATATAGGAGCGGATATTTGGAGGTTTTTTAAAGACAAAGTCCGTAAATTATGTATAGACAAAGACCCTAATTATAGAAATATACTATTCGTATTAACAGATGGGTATATTTATCATGAAAACAGTAAACAGACAAAAGGTAATAAAAAAAGTTACATAGATAAAAACGATATAGCATTTTTTCGTAATAAGGAAAATTGGAAGAGTTTATTTAATAAAAAAGGATATGGTTTAATAAGTGAAAGAGAAGACTTGAACAACCTTGAAGTTATTGTTATGGGAATTAACTCAATAAGCAAAAACACTAAAGAAAATGATATTGTAAAACATTATCTTAAAAGTTGGTTTGGAGCAATGCAAGTTAAATATTCTGAAATATATTCTACCTACTTGCCGGTAAATTCAAACAAAATAATTGATGATTATTTCAAAAAAAAAAAATAAGTAATGCGTCAATTGTGCCATTGTGTGGAGAAAATTATACATTGAATGAAATAAAAAATGATGAAATTGTAAGAGGTTTAAAAGGGCAGTATTTTTATGTAAACATGTATGAAGCTGATTATTATAACCTTTTAACATTTAAAGGCGGGAAGTATGTTTTAAAAGATTTCGAAAAATATAATAATGCATTTAATGAATTAAAAGAAAAGGTGCTAACTAAACTCAAGGATGATAACAATTACAAATACAAGGTATTTATAAAAGGCAGTGCTGATGCTGCCGGTAATGAAACATTTAAAACTAAATTTGCTCCTAAATATAGATATGACAGTATTTGCTATTACAAAAAATTTGAAGGTAAAAAGAATTTCTTTGCACAAGAATTGGAATGTAAGGAATTACAAGAGCCTATAACAAATGAAATGTTACCAAACTTAAGAGCACAATTTTTGTTTGAGAAATATACAGCTTTGATACCTGCTGAATTTGAAACTCCAATTATATTAGATGGTAGTGTTGAATTAGAAATTAGCAGTAAAGAAAGAAATGCGGCCATTATTTTGTATTTTTCAAAAAAATAAACCATTATGAATAAAGATATAAAAACAGAAAAAGAACTATTAAAACAAAAAACAGAAGAAGAAATAAATTTGATAAAACAAAAGATAAGAACAGAAAAACTTACTCATGCAAAGTTAATTCGTTTATTTATAGGGGCTGTAGCATTATTTTTTCTAATACAAAAACCGGAGTCGGTTATAAATAGAAAAAGTTCTATAGAAACAATAAATAGAGAAAGATCAAAATTAGTTCTACAAATTTTGAAAGAGGATAATCCATTAGTAAGAGCGAAAGCTTTAAAGATTATCAGAGCAACTTATCCTTCAATATCAGGAGTTTTAGATTCAATTGAAATAGAGATTGAGGAGTCTACTCAGTCTGAAATAATCGTAACATATAAAAATAAACTCAAAGAATTGGAAGAAAAGAAAAAAGTTATTGAAAATAATATAAAGAAAAGTGAAGATCAATTAGAAATACAAGTTTTACAAAATAATTTGGAAATGGTTGAAATTGAAATTAAAAATATTCAATCATTTCTTAAAAATTAGAAATAATTTAGCATTATTTCATAAAGTGTATAATGATACCATTTGTGTTTATAAATGGTATTACACACTAACCCAACCAAAAAAGCCATCCCAAGCGGGACAGCTTTCCAACACAATTATCAAGAGCCACTCATGAGACTCGAACTCACGACCTGCTCATTACGAGTGAGCTGCTCTACCAACTGAGCTAAAGTGGCATAATTGAGAGCGCAAATTTAATATAAATTTTTAATTTCAATACAAATTCCCTCTGAAATCAATAATTTTATAATTTTTTAAAACTTTGTAGATTTCAGAGGGATTTGAATATTTTGAATTTAAGTTACCTTTAAACTTTTTGAACTTCAATTATCTTCTCGCCGCCAATTTTTACAGCTTGAAGATTAAGTGGTATAAGGTGATGATGGCGTTCGGGTAGTGCCTTTCTTAAACCTTGCTCAACATTTTCAAATTTTATCAAAGGTTTTACATTCAAGTAAGCACCCAGTACTATCATATTAAAAGTTTTTGGGTTCTTAAGTGCAGATGCTTCTTTCACTCCTTCTATTTGGTATATATTAATATCTTTTCTGGTAGGAGGATGCACTATTCCGTTGGGGTCGTACAATAGAGTACCGCCGGGTTTTACCTCATTCTCAAATTTATCCATAGATTGTTGGTTGAGGATAATAGCTGTGTCGTATTGAGTTAAAATTGGTGAACTTATACGCTCATCGCTGAGAATTACAGTAACATTTGCTGTTCCGCCTCGCATTTCAGGTCCGTAGGAAGGCATCCAGCTTACTTCTTTGTCTTCCATAATTCCTGAGTATGCAAGTATCATTCCCATTGAAAGTACACCTTGTCCGCCGAATCCGGCTATAATTATTTCTTCAGTCATGTCAGAATGTTTTTGTTAAATAAAAATTATTTTTTTATGTCGCCTAAGGGGTAAAATGGAAGCATGTTGGCTTCTAACCATTGGTTGGCTTTTACGGGTGGCATTTTCCAGCCCGAGTTACAGTTGGAAACTATCTCTACGAAAGCAGTTCCTTTTTTCTCTTTTTGTATTTCAAAAGCTTTACGAATGGCTTTTTTTGCTTTTTTTACCAGTGCGGGTTTGTGTACTGCTTGTCTTGTGGCGTATGCTACTCCGGGCAGTTGTGCAACTATTTCGGTTATTTTCAAAGGGTATCCCATCATGTTTACTTCGCGTCCGTAGGGTGAAGTTGATGAGCGCATTTCGGGTAATGTAGTAGGTGCCATTTGCCCTCCTGTCATTCCGTATATTCCGTTGTTTATAAAAATAATTACAATATTTTCGCCTCGGTTGCAGGCATGAATTGTTTCGGCTGTACCGATAGCTGCCAAGTCGCCATCGCCTTGATATGTGAAGATGTATTTATCGGGATATAATCTTTTCATTGCGGTTGCCAGTGCCGGTGCTCTACCGTGTGCAGCTTGTTGCATATCGATGTCCATAAAATCGTATGCCAAAACCGAGCAACCTACCGGAGCCATTCCTATTGTATCTTGGGTAATGCCCATTTCTTCAACTACTTCCATGGTTATGCGGTGCGCAACTCCGTGTCCGCAACCCGGACAGTATGATAGGGTGTTAGAGGTCATGTTTTTAGTTTTGGAAAAGACCACTTCACCTTTTTCTTTTATTTCTTGTGGGGTTATTATTTCAGCCATTTTTTTTATTTTATTAGTTTTTCTTCCAATGCTTTTAAAACGCCGTCGGGTGAGGGAATCATACCGCCTGTGCGTCCGTAGTGTTCTACGGGTACTTTGCCTTCTACTGCCAATCTTACGTCTTCTACCATTTGTCCTGTATTCATTTCTACGGTAAGTATACCTTTTACTCTTTCGGCAGCTTCTTTTATTACTGCTTTGGGGAAGGGCCAGAGGGTTATCGGGCGTATAAGACCAATGTTTATACCTTTGGCTTTACCGAGTTCTATGGTTTTTTGACATATACGTGCCGATGAACCAAAAGCAACTAAGGCATAGTCGGCATTTTCGCAGTTTAATTTTTCAAATCGTATTTCGTTTTCTTCTATTTCGCGGTATTTTCTTGATAGATGTTCGTTGTGTTTTTCCATCTGCTCCGATTTTAGGTCGAGCGATGTTATAATATTGCGTTCTCTATCGGGTGTTTTACCTGTTGTAGCCCACGAACCGTAGCGTTTTACTATTTCTTCGTTGCTTAGGCGTTCTTGTTGAGGAGGTAGTACAACTTTTTCCATCATTTGTCCTATTACTCCGTCGGCAAGCATCATAACGGGGTTTCTGTATTTGAATGCAAGGTCAAATCCCAATCCCACGAAATCAGCCATTTCTTGTACCGATGCCGGTGCTAATACTATGAGGCGGTAGTCGCCGTGTCCTCCTCCTTTCACTGTTTGGAAATAGTCGGATTGTGAGGGTTGTATTGTACCGAGTCCGGGACCTCCGCGTTGTACGTTTACTATTAGACAGGGCAGTTCGGCTCCGGCTATGTATGATATGCCTTCTTGTTTTAGGCTTATACCGGGACTTGAAGAGCTGGTCATTACTTTTTTGCCTCCGGCTGCTCCACCGTAGACCATATTTATTGCTGCTACTTCGCTTTCTGCTTGTAATACCTGCATTCCTGTGCGCTTGTGAGGTTCTTCGCGCATGAGGTATTCTATTATTTCGGATTGTGGGGTAATGGGATAGCCGAAATATCCATCTACTCCGGCTCTGATAGCTGCTTCGGCAATTACTTCATTACCTTTCATTAATTTTGCTTCTGCCATATCAAGTTTTTTTTGTATTTGAAAATTTTGTTATTTTTTTGCTTTATACCTGTAAACGGTGATGCACATATCGGGGCACACCATTGCACAGCTTACGCAACCTGTACATGCTTCATGATTTTTAGGGTAAGCATAGTGAAAACCTTTGTTGTTTACTGATTCATGTAAACTTATTACATGTGTTGGACATGCTGCGACACATAAATCACAGCCTTTGCAAGCTTCAGTGTCTACTGTTATTGCTCCTTTTATTTTTGCCATAACTTGTATATTTTTATTTGTATTAAATATTTAGCAAAATTATTAATTATTCGATATTAGAATATATAATTTTTACGGTTTATGCTAATCCATATTGTTTCTAAATTATTAAGTAATCTTTAAAGGTGTAAAATTCTTGATTTTTTTAAATTAAAACAAAAAATAAAATTACTATTATTTTATAAGGTGTTTATGAATTTTTTTGTAAAGTTTTCATTTTCAGTATGAAAGATTACTCTATTTTTCACAAACTTAGTTTTACAGCTTTTTATCTTACTTTAATCCAAATTTCGAGACTTTCCTTGATGTTTATATTTATGTGTGGAAGTTGTAAGTATGAAATTCGACTTTCGACTTTCTACTTCGGTCTTCCGTTTCCCGTCTTTTCCTCAACCATACCTTTGTGAGGCTAAAAACTTTTAAGCATAGGAGAGGGCTAACTTAATTTGTAAGTTTATAACACAATAAAAATTATTTTTTATACCTATAAAAATTCAAATTTCTATTATCCAATGGGTTTAAAGCCATTGAATATGGAAAAATAACTTTAAAATTCTGTATTTCTATAGGTTGTATTTTGAAAAAGCTTCGAAATTGGGTTTAATATTTTTTAATTTTTTATAGGAAAATCTTTGTTAAATTGTTTCAGTCTTTCTTCTAAAACCGGAAATTGTTCGGGCGAAACTTGCGATACACATGCTCGTAGTCCTTCGGTGCGTGTACTGCCTGTGGTTTTTAGAGCTATTGCGCTTACTCCGTAGTATAGTAAGTTTTTTATAAGTTCGCTTCCTGTCATTCCGGGATATGATATTGTGAAGTAGAACCCATCGGCAAGAGGTGCTCCGTCGTCGTTGTCGTATACGAGTTTGAAGCCGTTTTGTAAGAATATTTTTTTCATTTCTTTGGCTCGTTTACCGTATTCCAATACGTCTTCTCTGTATTTGTATGTGCCGTTGTTTGTGGCTTCCAAAACAGCTTTTAATCCATACTGCGGGGCATGTGGCACGCCTGCCGACAGTGAGTATAATGCGTTGTATATCAGACAGTAACCAAATTCGTCGGAGGTGAAGTATCTTTTCAAATCAGGGTATCTGCGTTTGAATAATTTGTCGGAAACTACCATGCTTCCTATTCGTTGTCCGGCATAGCTGAATGCTTTTGACGATGAAATGAGCAGTACATAATTATCAGTGTAGTGTCCTACGCTGGGTTGATAGGGTGGTACACCGGGTTGCGAGTAGTCTTTCCTGAAATCCATACCGAAATATGCCAAGTCTTCTATTACTATTACGTTGTATTTATTTGCTAATTCGCCTATTATTTGGAGTTCGCGTTCGGTAAAGTTTATCCAAGAGGGGTTGTTTGGGTTTGAGTAAAGTATTGATGATACTTTACCTGTTTTGAGGTAGCTTTCGAGTTTGTCTTTAAGTTTTTCGCCCCTGTAATTGAACACATCGAAAGTTTGGTAGTCTTGTCCCAGTACTTTTACTTGTAGTTTTTGTACCGGAAATCCGGGGTCAATAAATAAGGTGCCTTCGCGGTTTGTATCTGAGCGGTTTGCTACCAAAAATACAGCCATGGAGGCTTGCATAGAGCCTACGGTAGGCACGCAGCCTTTGGGTGATACATCTAAATTTAAGAAAAGTTTTACAAATTTTGAGATTTCTGTTTTAAGTTCGGGCAAACCGTCTAAAACGGCATATATAGATGCTTTGCCGCTTCTGAGGGCTTCTATTTCTGCATCTAATGCAATTTTAGGCACGTCTAATCCCGGCACACCCATTTCCATTCGCACGTATTTCTCTCCCGAACTTACCTCAAGATCGCTTACTAATTTTACTATATCGCGTATTGAATAGTTAATAAAATCACTGCGATAGTTTTTTATTACTTTTTCTACTGTTTGAAAATCAATTGGAGTGTTTTTGTTCATGTTTTTTTTATTTTTAATTTTTTTAATCATTCAATTTTATAAAAAAAAATATAAATAACCAATGATTTTATAAATAATTCTGTTTTTTTTTAGTAATACTTTTTTTAGTTAAAAGTTAAAAGTTGAATTTTGAAGTGTAAGATTTTGATAATGAACTCATTATGTTTGTGTTTGCTTTGGCGAAAAGACTTTAATTATTAGTATGTTGTTAAATTTTATATTTTACTATTGCGTGTTTTGGGGTGTATTATTGGTTGTATTTAATAGCGTTGTTATTTATATTTCTTTATAAAATTTCAGTGTTGAATATGAGTAAAATTTGAAAACTTTGAATAATTATGTATTTTTTTTTGAAACTTGCACAATATTTCGTAAAATTGTTAGCTCAAATTTACAAAATATTTTACCTATTATATAAGTCATGGAGAATTTTTCTTATTTCAGCGAACGTTTTAGTATCAGTAAAACTACCGGTTATTCTTTATCATTACAAATGGGCGCAAGTTCCTACATGTATGCAATATTAGATACTGCACATAACGAATATGTTGCCATAAAATATGCAACTTATAGTAGTAAAGACCAAAATTTATCTTTGTTTGAGAAAATAAAAAATGTTGTTTTAAATGATGCTTTTTTAAACAAAAATTTCAAGAATATAAGCTTTGCTTGTCTTACTAATAAGAGTATTTTAATTCCAACACCTTTGTTTGATAAACATGGGCTGAAAAAGATGTTTAAAATTAACCATTTACTTATGGACGATGAGGAGTTGCATTTTAATTATATTCAGAATGTTGATTTATATAATGTTTTTTCATTGCAGTCCAAGGTTACTACTTTTATGGTAAATCATTTTCCGCAAATTAAATTTTTTCATCACTCAAGTTCTTTTATAAACTGGTCTTTTGAAGATGAACTGAAATCTAAATTTAAACTACCTTCGGTGCGAATAAATATTAACGACGATTTCTTTGATATATTTGTAATAGTTTCCGATAAACCAATATTATACAACACTTTCAGTTTTAAAGAAAATACAGATATTGTATATCATACAGCAAATGTGATGAAGCAATTAGAAATAAAACCTACTAAGTGTTATGTATTTTTATCCGGCAATTTGCAAGGTAAACAAGAAACACTGTTGCCTCAAATGCAAGCATTATTTCCTTCCGGCGCTATTATTCGCGAAAAAATAGACGCATTGTATGAGTATCCGGAAGTTAAACCACACCTTTTATACAATGTATTAAATTTACATAAATGCGAATAATTAATGGAAAGTACAGGGCTAAAAATATTCCTGTACCCAAGAGTTTCAAAGACCGTCCTACTACTAATTTTGCGAAGGAGGGACTGTTTCAGTTGTTGCGAAATAGATTTGAGTTAGACGAAATTGAGGTATTAGATTTGTTTGCCGGAAGCGGTAATATAAGTTATGAATTTGTTTCGGTAAATGTAAAATCGATAACAGCTGTTGAGCGAAACAGTGCTTATACTCGTTTTATAAAAAAACAGGTAGATAGATTTTTTCCAAATGCTATAAGAGTGGTAACGGGCGATGCTTATAAGTTTATGCAAAAAGCCATTTTGAACTACGACCTTATTTTTGCCGACCCGCCCTATCAAGATGACAGAATAACTGAAATTCCGGAATTAATTTTCAATAATAATACCTTGCGAGCAAGTGCAGTTGTTGTAGTTGAACATTCGGAAAGGACTGATTTTTCTACGCATCCTTACTTTGAGGAAACACGTAAGTATGGCAAAGCTCGATTTAGTTTTTTTCAGAAAAAAAATAACCCTGACGTGTAGCAGGCTTGATTGTTTCTGCGGAATAGATGCAAAAAAATTGTACTTTTTACAGTTATATTTTTTATTATTTCTTACTATTTTCAAAAGAAGTAACGAAATATAGATTAGTTCTTAGGCATCTTTAAATACACTGTCTTTTGAGCATTATTTTTTTTGTAAAAATATTTCTACGGGAAGCGGAAAAGAGTAATCGGAATTAAAAAATTTCAGATAAAAGCGTCCTTTGTCTTTAGGACTTGGCGGTGTACTTTCATTTTCCGTATCGAAAACAATGAATTGAATATTTTGCGCCTTTTGTCCTATTATATTGGCAAATGCAGGTTTCAATTTTTCAAACAATGACTGTAACCGATAGTCTATTTTGTTTGGCTCGATTGGGAAAAAACGATTACCTGTTTTATCGGTATAGATGATATTTTGGTTGATTTCTTTTTGAGCTTTGAAAGTAATTTTTCCCTCATTGGTTTGTTCCCCTTTCAGTGCTGCAAATACTATTCTGTTTGTGAATATGTTATAAAGCGAATCAATGTTTTTTAGTCGGTGTTTTATATTTTGTTCGAGCAGTAGTTGCCAATATTCAGGCGGAAGCCAATACACAAGATCCAAGTTGTTCTCGTTGTTGTTTGTTATTATGAGTTCGTGTGTAACTTCATTGAATGAAAAATCTTTATTCTGAGAGTATGATACAAATGTTAACAAATTGAGTAATATTGTGATTGTTAATTTTTTCATTGAGTTGTATTTTTAGTTATGAATTGGAAGCAGGAAATTTGTCTCCTGTCTTTCGTCCTCCGTCTTCGGTCTTCCGTCTTCGGTCTTGATATTTAACATATTTAGGTTCATTAGGTTGCTTTCGCTTTGTAAATGATTGATAATCAGTCTTTTACGGGTGGTGTTTTGGCGTTGTAACTATTTGATTATCAAGTTGTTAGCTGTTGTTGAGATGTCTCTGTTTAATTCTAAAGTCTTATACCTATTACTATAATGTCATCTATCTGCATTTCATCTTTTTTCCATTTGTAAAAAATATCTTCTAATATTTGTTTTTGTTCTTGCATTGGTTTGGTAGATATTTTCGTTAGTATATTTCGGAAAGGTTTTTTCTTAAATTTTTTGTTATCGGGACCTCCGAATTGGTCTATATATCCGTCTGAAAATAAGTATATACAGTCGCCGTTTTGATAATTTATAATGGTACTTTTAAATGGCTCCATTGCTTCATATATTGCTACGGGCATTCGTTCTGCTTTTATTTCTTGGTCTTCATTGTTTCTAACGAATATAAGTGGATTGAAAGCACCTGAGTATTGTATTTGTTTTTTTTCTTTATCAATTACGACTAATGCCATATCCATTCCTTCTTTTAGTTCGTGTTTTCCACCTTTTTGCCTTAAAGCAGATATTATATTTTGTCTGAGACGGTTTAATATATGTCCTGAGTCTGTTATTTGTTTTTCGTTTACTATTTTATTTAAGAAACTTATGCCCAACATGCTCATAAATGCCCCCGGTACTCCGTGTCCTGTACAGTCTGCTGCGGTAATAATGATTTTATTGTTTTGTTTGCCTATCCAGAAGAAATCGCCGCTTACAATATCTCTAGGTTTAAAAAAGATGAAGTGTTCAGGTAGAATTTCGTTTAATTCTTCGGGTTGGGGGAGTGCTGCAAATTGTATTTTTTCGGCATACCTTATACTGTCTGTTATTTCTTCATTTTGTTTAGAAATCATGTTGTTTTGCACTTGAATTTCATCTCTTTGGGTTCGTATTTCTTCGTTTTGTTGTCGTATTTCTATGGTGCGTAGCTTCACTAATTTTTCCAGTTCTTTATTACGCCTCTTTATTGTTTGCATTCTGTGTTGGTATATCCCTAATATTAAGATAATTAACGCTACTATGCTTAGTATTTTAAACCAAAGCGTTTGCCAGAAAGCGGGTTCAATAATTACTTCTATTTCCGTATCTTCGTCGTTCCAAACTTTGTCGCTGTTTGCACCTTTCACACAGAAAATGTATTTTCCCGGTTGTAAATTGGTGTAGCTTGCATATCGTCGAGTTCCCACATAGTTCCAGTCTTTGTCGTAAGGAATTAGTTTGTAGGCATATTTATTTTCAGTGGGAAATATAAAGTCAAGTCCTACAAATCCGAATGAGATGTCGTTTTGTCTGTGCTTTAGTATAATTTTTTTCTTTTCGGATATACTTGTGTCTGTTGGCAGTATTTTGTTTGAAACACGAAATTCGGTTATTATTACCTGTGGTGCATGCGGGTTGTCTTTTACTTTGTGGGGGTAAAAAGCATTGAAGCCGTCTATGCCACCGAAAAACATTTCTCCATCTTCGGCTTTACAACAAGAGCCTGCTAAAAATTCGTTGCTTTGCAGCCCGTCGCCCATATTAAAAGTTTTTATTTTGAAATTCTTTTTATTCATTCGCACCAGCCCTCTATTGGTACTCATCCATAAGTTTTCACCTTCTTCCAAAATACCAAGTATTACGTTGTTTGGCAGTTCTGAATTATCTGTTGTGAAATGTTTAAATTTACCTGTTTCGGGATTAAATCTATTTAGTCCGCGTTTTGTCCCTATCCAGAGGAAGCCTTCCGTGTCTTCGTGCATTGAGTATATGCGATTGTTGGTTAGTTGGGAGTTTTTACCGGGCTTGTGTCCGTATCTTAAAAATTTTCCTTCTTTAGGATACCAGCGGTTTAGTCCGTCCATTGTTCCTACCCATATAAAACCTTTGCTGTCTTGGTATATAAGTGTTGTAAGGTCGTTGCTTAGCGATGTTTCGTCGCCTTGTTTGTTTCTGAAATGTTTGAATTTACCTGTTTCGGGGTTTAGAATATTTAAACCTCCACCGTGTGTTGCTATTAGAATTTGCCCTTTTTCGTCTTGCATTATATCCCATAGGTTGTTGTTTGATATTCCATCGGGATTTGAAGGAGAATATTTATACGCTTTGGCTATTCCTTTTTTTCTATCGAAAAGATTTAATCCGCCACCGTCGGTTGCAATCCAAAAACGTCCTTTGTCGTCTTCCAATATAGAGCGTATATGGTTGTGCGACAGTGATTTGTTGTCAAAAGCTCTGTGCATGTAATGTTCAAAGTGGTCTTTATCTTTCAACCATTTATTTAATCCTCCTTCCACTGTTCCTATCCATATATTTTTTGATTTATCTATGTATATTGAGCGCACTTGCGATGCCGAAAGGCTGTTTTCGTCGTATGGGTTGTGTCTGAATACTGTTAGTTTTTCTGCTGCTCTGTTCCATTTGTTTACGCCGCCCAGCGAGGTTCCTACCCATAGAATATTTGTTTGGTCTATAAACAAGGAGGTTACAGAATTTATTGATAGACTGTGTTTTAAGAAAGGATTATGTTCGTATCTGTATAATTTATCGTTTACGGGATTGTATTTTATTAAACCTTTGTTTTTGGTGGCAATCCATATTGAGCTGTCGTTATCTTCGAGTATTGCTGTTATATTGGGACGTGGGATATTAAATTCTTTTGTTAATCGATGAGTAAAATCGGTAAATTGTATTTTCTCCGGATCAGTGTATACCAATCCGCGTGTTCCTGCTATCCATATACGATTATCGTTTGTTTTTATTATTGCATTGATTTTTTTGCCGGGCAATCCGTCTTTTTCATACCATTTTTTAGAACTTTCTGCTTTGGGATTGTACAAGGTAAGACCATTTTTTGAACCTATCCACATCAAGTTGTGGTCTTGTAAAATAACGCTTATGGTGTCGTTCGTAAAAAGATTTTTATCGCATAGAGAAAAGGTTTCGGTTTGTGGATTAAATTTATTTAGTCCTTTGTGTGTACCAATCCATAGTTCTTTATTGTTTCCGGCAATAGCCGTTATGAGATTGTTACTTATAGCTTTGGGGTTGTCTTTGTCGGCTTTGTAATTTGTGAAATTATCTGTTAATCGGTTGTATTTGCTCAGTCCGTTTGAAGAAGTCCCTATCCAGAGTGTGGGTTTATCTTTGTCTGGTGTTTCGTATAGCACGGGAGTTATGTTATCGGGAATAGAATTAGGATTATTAGGGCTGTTCCAATATACTTTCACTTCGTATCCGTTATATCTGTTCAAACCATCCAAGGTAGAGAACCACATAAAGCCTCTGGAATCGCGTATAATTGAAGTAATTGTACTTTGCGATAAACCTTCATCTACTGATAGTTTTTCAAATTTTACACGTGGATTTTGAGCATTAATTCCAAACCTACTAATGACTATAAGTAATAATATTATGAGACTTCGTTTATATTTCATATTATTATGGTTTTGTAAGTTGTTGATAAAAAGTTAGTTGTTGTTTTGTCCGAAATGTTTATTACAATAGTTTATTCTCAATTCTCAACTCCGATATTATTCGCCTATTATTTTAACTAAAACGCGTTTTTTTCTTTTTCCGTCAAATTCGCCATAAAAAATTTGCTCCCAAGGACCAAAATCCAATTCACCTTTAGTTATTGCTACTACTACCTCGCGTCCCATTACCGTTCTTTTTAAGTGAGCGTCGGCATTGTCTTCGTATGTGTTATGATTATATTGCGAATAAGGTTTTTCGGGTGCTAATTTTTCCAACCATTTTTCATAATCTTTATGCAGACCTGATTCGTCGTCGTTGATAAAGACACTTGCCGTAATGTGCATTGCGTTTACCAATACCAGTCCCTCTTGTATTCCGCTTTCATATAGTGCTGATTGCACTTCGGGAGTAATGTTTATTAATTTTCGTCGTGTTTCTGTGCTAAACCAAAGTTCTTTTCTGTATGATTTCATTTGTTATAAGATTAAAATGTTTTTTCAGATAAACAGAACGAAATTAATAAACTTAAATGTTATTTACAACACTTCTTTAAATTAAAAATTAAAATTTAAGAACGGTGAAGCCACCACAGGGGTAATTAATTAAAGTCGTAATTTAAACTTTATTAGTTAAGGTGTTGGTAATGAGAGAGTTGTGTAGTTGGGCGTGAGTGTTGATAGTCACTTATTTATAAAAAGAGTAGCGAATTAATATTTACAAAAAGTTGTTAATATTATTATTTTGAAGTTCATTTTTCAATATCCAATAATTCATGTAGAGGTACTATTTTGTAGCCTCTGTTTTGCAATATTTTTATAATTTGGGGTAATATTTTGGCGGTTTTGGGTTTGTCGTGTAATAATATAATATCATCTTGTCTTACAGAATCTTGCATCATGTTCAATATAAAATTGGGATTTTCCAGCCAGTCAAAAGCATCAACCGACCAATATACGACCCCCATGTTTTGGCTTTTTATAATTTGAAAAGATTTTTGGTCAATAGCTCCGTAGGGTGGGCGTACCCAGCGAGGCGAATAATTTAAGATTTTATTTATTTCAGCATTAGTTTTTTGTAGTTCGGCTACTACTTGTGTGCTGTCAATTTTGGTGAAATTTTTATGCGAGTAGGAATGGTTTAATATCCAATGTTTTTCCGTATAAATTTTTTTTACTAAATTGGGGTATCGTTTTACGTTTTTACCGACACAAAAAAATGTAGCTTTAATGTTTGATTTTTCAAGAATATTTAAAATTTTATTTGTGCTTTTCGGGTTTGGACCATCATCAAAAGTCAGACTTACTTTCATGGAATCCGTTTGCCCGTTTACGTAAAAATATTTCGGATGTTTTTTTGCCAATTCATATACCTTATCCCTAAGTTTTGCCTGTTGTTTTGGCTTATCAAACTTGTCCGATTTGCCCAGTATAGGCATAATTTTATGCTTCTTATTAATTTTATTCGGAATTTGAGTTTTTTTAGATATTTCCTCGTTCGTATCCGTAGCACATGCCCAAAAAAATAAGAGTATGAAAAATAAGTATAACTTTAAAAGAGAGAGATTAACTGTTTGATTATAAGTTGATTGCAAGGTGTCTAGTTTTTTAGAACCAAATCAATTTCGTCTCCTGTCAGATACCAACAAGTGGAGTCGCAATTGGTGTAACTATGTTTTTTAATTTTTGTACCGTCTATACAAATAAAGGTATCTTGAGAGTTTGTATATATTGCTCTTGCGCTGTAAAAATCATCTGTGGCAACATTTACAAAAATGGGATTTTCAATTGTGTTTATGGTGTCTATTCGTTTCACAAGGTCGCCCTTTTCGACATTGCCTAAGAATACTTCTACTGATTCAAGTTTGTAGGCTTCATCTTCAAGTACCCATATTTTCAAACCGGTATAGTAAGGTTCGCGAGTATCGCAATCGGAATAGTCGGGAGAATCGCAATCTTCTGTTTCCGATTTTAAAAATCGTTCGCAAGAATTTAGAAAAATTAACAAAAAAAGCTGATAATATGAGAATAGAAATTTTTTTTATGTTCATTTGGTATTTTATTTTTGTAGATGATTGGTAGCCAAAGGGTTATGTGGCTTGTCGAGGCGTGGTTTGTAACTATTTGAATACCGTTTTTATAATTTTAAAAATCCGATTTTTCTTTTATAACCAATCCGCCTGTTTGTTCCACCCAAACTATTAGTTTTTGTCCTTTTTTCACTCTTCTGTGTACTGCATTTCCGTAGCTGCTTCTTACTCCGGCTTTTCGTGCTGCCTCTTCATCTTTCATGTATAGGGTAAATTCTTTCAAGTTGGCATTATAGCTTTCGGGCGACAATCCGAATATGTTATTATCTTTTCGTTTGTAAACCAAAGGTATTCCGTTTTCGTCATTCAGTTTCAACAGTATGCCTTCGGATTGCGGCACTTTGTTTGAAAAAAGTCTGTATGGCAACACCAAATTGCGATTTTCATAATTAGAAATATCGCTAAATTCAAAGTTCAATATCATTGCATCGAAATAAATATCGTTTCCGAGAATTTCAATATTTTGTGATTGTTTGCTGAAATTTCCCAATTCATTATCGTAGAAACGTAGTTTTAGTTTGGTGATGTCTTTCTTATAATCGTAATCTAAAATTTCCATTTCGGCTACTTTGTAACGTTGGTTCAATTGTTTAAGTACAGTTTGTAATTCTGCTATTTTTTTACGGTTTTGCACATAATCATCTATGGCAGTAATTCCGGAAGATACAGTAACGATAATTAGTAATAAAACGAGGGAAATTATAAGTACCGGTAAATTAGAAAAAAACTTTGAAATTGAACGTCCTAATGAGCCTATTATGAGGTACATTTTCTCAAAAAAAGACATTCGTGAACCTCCAAACCCCGAGGCGGCTTTGTATGCCAATTTGCGAGTTTTAACAGCTTCGTATGCAGAGATAAACAGATAAGCCAGAAAAAAAACAAGTAGTATCACGAAGCCTAATTTCGTGGTAAACAAAAAAATAATTATATCTTTTACAGGTTCAAGAAACCAGTTTATACCTTTTAGTATTTCAAGGGGTGTCATAATATATTGATTTTAAAAATTATAAAATTTCTCAGTGCGACAAACTTATATATTTTTATTCTATTTTACAAAAGTCGTAAAATTGCATGTATTTGGGGGGCTGAGTTAGGTAAAATATTGTTTGATTTTTTGTTGTAAGCGTCTTGTAATCAGTTTGTTAGTGTAGTGTTCGTAAGCATATTGTAATTCCCTTATTGTCAGTAGTTTTAATTCCTATGGTGAGGACTTTGCCGTTTGTAATTTAATGAAGTCGTTAGCTTATAATCAGTTTCTTAGCTTGGTATTTATGTAAGTATGGTAGTTTGTTGGTTATAAGTGGTTTAGCCTCGATATTAGTGATTTTTAATTTTTAAATTAATAAAGAAGTGATGCAATTATCATTTCTTTTTATTAACTTCGCGCCGTTTCTCAAACAATATGTATAATTATGATTAAAGATTATAACACAGCAATAAACAACATACGAAAAAAATTATCTGATTACATAGAAGAACATTCCATAAAATCCTTAATACTTGGTATTTCGGGCGGTGTAGACAGTGCCTTGACAGCAGCACTTGTGCAACCTGTATGCGATTTGCAAAACATACCCCTTGTAGGACGCAGCATACCAATAGAAACCAATAAAGCAAACGAAATAACTCGCGCCAAACATGTTGGCGAAGCGTATTGTCATGATTTTAAAGAAACAGACCTGACAGATACCTATAAGTGTATACAGTCGGCTATTGTCGAAGATGCCGAAACAGCAGATAAAACCTCGTTGAGTTACAAACTACGTATGGGAAACCTAAAAGCCAGAATACGCATGCAATTGCTTTACGATTTAGCTGCAAAACACAAAGGTATGGTATTAACTACGGATAACTATACCGAATATTTGTTGGGTTTTTGGACATTGCACGGCGACGTAGGCGATTGGGCACCAATACAAAACCTTTGGAAAACGGAAGTGTATGAAATGTCAAATTTTTTAATTAAGAAAAATCCCGATGTTCGTCAAGCGCGTGCCTTAGCCATGTGTGTAGATGCCGTGCCAACCGACGGCTTGGGAATTACCAATAGCGACCTCGAACAAATAAAAGCCGAAAGTTACGAAGAAATTGATGAAATATTAATACACATTTTAAAACATCCCGAAGATGATAAATATAAATCTTCGCCTGTTGCTCAACGATATTTTAATTCAACATTCAAACGCAACCACCCCTATATAGTTGCCCGAAAAGACATAACTAACGAAAATTATTTTTAATCCCCATTCTCTAATATGTACCTTAATATACATCCCGATAATCCGCAAGCAAGACATATAAAAACTGTTGCTAATATACTGAAAAACGGAGGCGTAGTAATTTTCCCAACCGACTCAGTTTATGCCATTGGCTGTGATATACATAAATCGTCTGCTGCCGAAAGGGTAGCTAAACTTAAAGGGATTAAACTTAAAAAAGCCGATTTTTCTTTTTTGTTTAATGATATAAGCATGGTTTCGCAATATAGTAAATCTTTGCCAAATAATATTTTTAAAGTTTTGAAGAAAAATACTCCAGGACCTTTTACTTTTATAGTAGAAACCGGAAGTGCTGTGCCGCAATTTTTCAGAAAAAGTAAAAAAACTCTCGGTGTGCGTATACCCGACAACAATATCTTAAGAAATTTAATAACAGAATTAGGCAACCCTATTCTTACCACTTCAATACGCGATGAAAATGAAATAGTAGGTTATACTTCTGATCCTGAGCTTATTTATGAAAAATATGTCAATCAAATAGATGCTTTTATAGATGGCGGATACGGTAAAAATGTAGCCTCTACCGTAGTCGATTGCGCGAATGGAAAAATTGAAATTATACGAGAAGGTATAAACCCACTTATTCAATAGTAACCGTAAATTCTTCAACGGGTTTACTTCTCCAATGGGTTTAAACCCATTGGAAACTCTCGAAAACCAACTGAAAAATCAATTTACAAATACAAAAAAGATAAAGTTTTTTACACTAATTAGGTCATTGATTATTGTAAATAAATGATAATCAAAAACTTATATTGTTTTCGCGGTTTGTGTCGTAATGTTTTGATTATCAAGTTGTTGTGTAGATTATATTGGCTTCTAATTCGTTAAAAATCAACGTAATAATTGAATTGAGCCTTTCTCTTCCCATTTCTTTTTATCCTTGCCCTCACCTTCAAAAACAAAGAAATAAGTCCCGGGCGATGCCTTTGCTCCCGAAGAAACACTACCGTCCCAACCTGCTTCTGCTTTTTCTTCGTTATCGGCTTCAAAAACTTTACGCCCCCAACGTGTATAAATAACAAAATTAAAAGATTTCATACCGTCTACGGTAAGCGTAAGAACATCATTTATGCCGTTTCCGTCAGGTGAGAAAAAATTAGGTACTTGTAAATCAGAGGGTTCTACTGTAACAGGTATTTCTAATGTATCCGTGTCTATACAGCCTTTGTCGTCTTTTGCAATGTAAACTAATTCGTATTCACCTTCTTCCATGTAGGTATAGGAAACCTTATCACCCGTAAGTTTGTCAGAACCAACGCCGAGTAACCAAGCATGCTCTTTTGCCCAACTTGTGGTACTTGACAATGAAACTTCTAATTTAGCCTGTCCCGATGCAGGGTCAGCCGTAAAAGTAGCTGCCTCAACGGGTAGGGCTACCAAAGTGTCTGCCGGACAACCCCAATTATTGGTAATAAAAAACTTATATCCATTATTTCCGTAGGTATTTGGCGATGCAACAGCTATCCCTTTTACGCCGCCTACCGGCAAGTTTTGAGTTTGTGTTACAGGATTACCGCTACCCAACCACAGTGCGTCTGAACTTTTCAAACTATCCTGAAATGTCCACAAAGCGGGCAAGGCTGATTCTGCAAAGATTATTTCTTGCGAATAAACATAGCCATCTTTTTCGGCAGCTCCGTCAGTGTTGTCAGTAATGCGAATACTCCAGTTTCCGTTCAAAGGACAGCCTGCCAGATTGCTAAAAGCCTGTTCGGGAAGATAGTTGCCTGCCGGTAGTGTATCGCCTGCAAAATCGTTCATTATTCCATTTGACGACGATGATGTCCAACAGTATTTGTATCCCTCGCCGTTTTGTTCTGTGTTGCTTGGCAGAGGTTTGCCCATGACAAAATCATTGCCTGTGTCAATATCTTTCAAAATTATAGAATTGCCATTCGGGCAAACAAGCTCTATCCTAACTCCGCTTGATGCCTCATGCTCCAAAGTCATGCAAACCGAACTTATATCATCGTCGGCAAATACCTCTGTTTTTTTAAATTCATCGAAATAGAAACTAAAGTTGTAGTCTTGATTATTATTGAATTTAAGCGGAACGTCGTTTTCAACGAAATATTCTGGTGCATCTTTCCACAGATAGGGATAGGCAAAGCCCGTTAAGGTTGAGCTGCTACCTTTACATATGCCGTTTTGGTCTTCGGGCAATCCATTGTTGGATTCCGTAAATCGTGGCAAATGTGCAACTCTTACGGGGGCAATATCATAACCGGTATTGGAAGTAGCATCTGTAACTTCCAGCCTTACTCTGTAACCGCCGCCTGTCGAATATTGATGGGTAACAGAATCTAAATCTGTTCCCTCTTTAGAATTGCCATCGTCGAAAGTCCAAGTGTAAAGCGCATTTTGAACTTCCGAACCCGAAAGGAGGGCTTTCGCTTTAAAAATTATCATACTGTCGCGACACAAACTTATGGTATCGCCGTCTGAGGTGTACAAGGGGAGTTTATTCGTAGTTATAGTTACGTCGATTTGCCCCGACACAAAAATTGTATTTAAAAGTGCTGTAATTAAGAATATTATTTTTTTCACAATATATTTATTTTCGACAAAAATAGAACTTATATCTTTTTTAACAATCGACTGTGAAAAATATTTTGCAGTTTTATGAAATTTTTAAATAAATAATACAATCCAATAGTTTCTTATAACAATTTGTTAAATTGGAAATCGATGACTTAATAGTTTGATAATTAGATAGTTATAGAAGAGGAGCGTAGCGACATAAATCTCTAATTATCAATTATTTACAAAAAATAATGAATGGTTATCATTAAATAAAAAAGTTGGAGGTGATGCAAAAAGTATGCTGTTGTAATTTACGGATATATGTTTATATCAATACTTTTATTAGAAATTTTAATATTATTTTTTACCAATAGTGTATAAATAATCTATAATCAACACTTTATTTTAATATCTAATAAATAAATTTCAAAATAAATAATTCCAAAAAAGTTATTTAAAATACTAATTTGTAATACTTTATAACGGCATACTTTTTAAATCACCTCCCTACAATTTATTGTTTTATAAATTTATCAGTAAAAACCTCCTTGCCGTGAGTTAATTTGATAATATAATTACCTTTGGGTAAACTTTTTATGTTTAAAGTTTCTGTGGGCAGATTTATTTTTTGTTCTAAAACAATAGCACCTTTTGAATCATATATCTTTACATCATAAAATACTTGGGTGTTGTTTTTATCAAATTTTAACCAATCAACAGTTGGGTTTGGATAAACTTGTACAGATTTATTAATACTAATTTCATCAATATTAGTTTCTATATCGGTAAAATAATTCGCCAATATTATATCGGAATGTGTGTAGCTTGGAAATGTTCTACCACAGATAAGCAAAGTTCCGTTTTTTAGAAATTTAACATTATTTACTTCGTCTTGACGTTGATTTATATCTAAGCTGACAACACCATTGCTACCAAAATTACTATTTGCTAAACCTTTTTCGTCAAAACTAAAAACTGTAATATCGCGAATATGGCTTATATCGTCAATATAGTCACTAACAGCGTAAACGGCACCTGCTTCCGAGATTACAAAATCACGACTGTAATTGCCTCCTTCATTATGTCTGATAGATGCAATTCCGTTATCGCCATAAGTTTGGTCAAGTGTTCCGTCGTTGTTTAGACGTAACATACAAAAATCATATTGAAGTATCGGGTAATCACGAATCCATGAATGCCCGCCAACAAATATTTTCCCGTCAGAATGTACCTTTAAATTAACCGTAAAATCGTGTCCGTCGCCCATATCGGCAATAAAAAATCCATTTTCGCCAAATTCAGTATCAATAGAACCATCAGTCTTTAATCTTGTAATGAAACCTTTGTTGCTGGAATTCATATTATCAACAGCAAATCCGCCTACAATAATTTTTCCGTCGGCTTGCATATCGCTTGTAACAATATTTGTAGAAAAACTATTTGGAGCTTCAAATATCACATAACCATTTGTTCCAAAGGTATTATCGAGTTGTCCGTCGGCATTGTAACGCATAACTATTCCTTTATTCGATGGCTTGCTTATGTATCCTGCTGTTACTATTTTGCCATCTTCTTGCACACTCATAGTTTCCGTTATGGTAACAGCTTCGTATTCGTGGCTAATGTAGCCGCCGTTACCAAAATTTGTATCGTAAGAGCCATCACTATTAAGTTTTAATAAAAACGGTTTCCAATTATCAGCGCCACCAAACAAATAACCGCAAATTAAAATTTTTCCGTCATTGAGCAATTTTGCATCAAACGCATCATTATCATAATTCTGAAAAGGAAGCATTATTTTTATCCCGTGAATTCCAAAATTATCGTCCAAACTTCCATCCGGCAGATGCCTTGATACATACAAGTTGTATTGTGTGTTGTTTTTGCGCGCTCTACCAATTGTAAGAATTTTTCCGTCCGGTTGCACAAGCAATTCGTTTGGCTCATCAAAATAATTGGTAGGAGCAAATTGAACTATACCATTTGTTCCAAAATTTGGATTTAATTCACCTGCATTTTGAGCATTTGAGAATATCCCAAAAGTAATCATTATTGAAAGTAATAATAGTTTTTTCATAATTCTTTTTTTTATGTATAAAATTTTATAATCTAATATCAAGCAACAGTTTGCATTTGTTATAAAACACTAACAATCAATAACTTAACTCTATATTTTCACACGTTTTGCAATTTACTGATTGTCAGTAGTTGTAATTGCTATCATGATAGCTTTGCCATTCGTAATTTTTAATTCGTAATTTAGCAAAATATTAGTCAAATATACAGACTGCTTAAATTTCCTCTAAAAAACAACAAAGATTTTTTATGATATTCACAAAAAATCTTTGTCTTTTTTGGTAAACTCAAAATAAGCAATAAAAAACTTACTTAGTCTTCAATTGTTACTTTAGTCATTAAGTCGCCTTGCCTTATTTCATCTAATACATCTAAACCTTGGGTTACAATACCAAAACAGGTATGTACTCCGTCTAAATGAGAGGTATTTTCTCTGTTGTGGCAAATAAAAAATTGAGAACCACCGGTATCTTTGCCGGCATGTGCCATTGACAGCACTCCTCTATCGTGATATTGTTTATCGCCTTGAGTTTCACATTTTATGGTATATCCGGGACCACCGGTGCCATCGCCTATGGGGTCGCCGCCCTGTATTACGAATGAAGGTATCACTCGGTGGAAACTTAGTCCGTCATAAAAGCCGGACTTTGCCAATTTTACAAAATTTTGTACCGTTCCGGGTGCTGCTTCATCGTAAAACTCAATGTGCATTTCACCTTTATTGGTTGCTATTATTCCTTTGGTCATAACTTTATTTTACAATTTTAATTAATTCAACTTTAAATATTAAAGTGCTGTAAGGAGGAATTTGTCCTGCACGACGAGGTCCGTAAGCCAATTCTTGCGGAAGATAAATTTCCCATGTTGCACCTTCTTTCATCATTTGTAGTGCTTCTGTCCAACCCGGAATTACTTGGGTTACACCGAAAGTAGCAGGTTCGCCGCGTTTGTATGAACTATCAAACACAGTTCCATCTGTAAGTGTACCTTCGTAGTGTACTGTTACCTTATCTGTTTTTTTAGGTGAAGCGCCTTTCCCTGCTTTAATAATTTTGTATTGCAGACCGCTTGCGGTTGTTTTTACGCCCTCTTTTTTTGCATTTTCGGCTAAGAATTTTTTACCTGCTTCTATTACAGGTTTGTTTTTCTCCATTTCTTTTTCTTGAAAAGCATTTTGGATTACTTTATTTGCCTCTTCTGCCGTCATTTTTTGTTTTCCGTTTTTAAGGTCGGTCAGCGCTTTGCCCAATATTAAGGGGTCTAACTCAATTGAGTCGCGTTTAAGATTTTCTCCGATACTAATACCGAAAGCATAGCTTAAAGAATCTTCTTTGGTTTTCATTTCTGCTTTTTCCATTTGTTTTGTTGTGTCGCAGCTTGTCATAAAAAATACTGCTGCAATTAATAAAATTAGTGTGTGTTTCATAAAAATTATTTGATTATTAAAAAAGATGCAATTATATATATTATTCAACAAATAAGTGAACAATTTCTGATAATTAACATTATTGGCTTGGAATTTTCCATTTACCCTGTGCTCGCATTACTTGTTCTATAACATCTCTCACGCACCCCTCGCCGCCGTTTTTATCAGACACATAATGAGATATTGTTTGTATTTCTTCCACCGCATCGGCAGGACAGGTAGCAAGTCGGCAACGTTTCATTACGGGGTGGTCGGGCAAATCATCGCCCATGTACAATATTTCGGTTTCTTTCAGATTATTTTTATCAAGAAAATCATTAAAATCAGCTGTTTTATTTTTTGAAGCTAAATAAATATCTTTTACACCCAGTTTTTCAAACCTTATACGCACAGAATTTGAATCGCCGCCGGTAATTATACCTATTTTAAAATTTTGATCAATTGCTTGCTTCACTGCAAATCCGTCTTTTACGTTCATGTGGCGCATGAGATCGCCGTCTACATGTAGTATCATAGTGTGAGAAAGTACACCGTCTACATCAAAAACGAATGCCTTTATATCTTTTAATCTTGCTTTGAAATTGTCCATTCGGCTTTTATTATGATGATATTGAATATTTGCGGAGACAAAAGTATAAATATTTTGTATATAGGGCAGGTCTTTTAATAAATTTTCATGTATTTTAAGAGTTTTTTTATCATTTCGCACAGCCGGACCGGTTTGGGTATTTTGAGGTTCATGTTTTAGTGCTTTCCGCAAAGTTTCTTTTATCAAAGGGTGTAATAATTTAAAATCTATGTCATGCTGTTGTGCAACCTCCTGAGCTATTGATAGTTGATGATTTGCAAAATTACATGCAAACACTGCTGCAATGTGTAAGTATTTGCGTTGATTTTCGTGCATATAACTTATTTTTTTACTAATTTTTTTTGCAACAAATTCAAGCGTGCATGTATTTTTCGGCGTATTGGCTTCTATTAAAATAGGAATTTCATCAAAATTGATTTCAACATTTTTATTGAAGGTTTGTATAGGATATAAAACACCTGTATTTTTACTTAAAGACGAAAGAATATTTTGTGAAATGCTGCCTGCTGTGTGGGCGCAAAGAGCATTATTTACCTTGTTTTTAAGATTTGATTTTTTTGTTATTTGCGCCAATGCGTCATCGGTAACGGTAAACAACCACAGGTCTGCCGGCGGTATGGCTTCGAGAATATTTCCGAAAGGAATTTCTAAGGGAGCAGCTATCCTTTTGGCAGAATTTATGTTTCGCGAATATATGTAGGTGGGGGCAATTCCGGCTTTGTGTAAGGCTTTGCACAGATGAGTTGCTACATTGCCTGCACCTAATATTACTATTTTGGGGTTTTGCATTTTTTTTTATAAAAAACAGGGAGTAAACTATATATTAACAGCAACTCCCTGTCTTGTTTTTAAAATTTAAGTAAGCTCTAAAACCGCTTAACTCTTAATTCTTAACTTTTAACTTTTTTATGAGTACTTCACTAAGTTATCATAACGACCGCTTATATGCGCTGTGGCGGTTTTGAAACACGAACCTTCAAAATACGCTATGCCGTAAGCCATATTTGTTATATTTTGCAAATTTAATCTTTTCAGGCAAAATATGGTAAATATGGCGGATAAAATGCGAAAACGTTCAAAATCAACATATTACCTGCCATAGCGTAAAAACTGTGTTACCTGTAGTTTTTAATTTAAATTTTCACTTCTTGTCTTCCTATGATAGCCATTATTTCAACAATATCATTAACAATTCTGTAATAAACACTATCAGCTCCACAAGGACAACGTCTATAACCTTTCTTTATAAAATCAACTGATTGAAAAGATAATGGTCTTTTTGCAATAGTTTCAAAGCAATCAAAAAAAGCATTGAAATATTTATCTGCTTGTTTTTCTCCAAACTTTTTAACACCATAGTGATGAATCCTTATCAAATCATCTTTCGCTTCGTTACTTAACTTGTATTTAGCCATTTAATAAAGACTTTGATA
>PDWI01003078.1_pt1 | contig 27361 bp, 22 predicted proteins | sample 1430891 | NCBI WGS metagenome assembly PDWI01 (sample SAMN01162508, study PRJNA174530) | Oral metagenome, whole genome shotgun sequencing project. | biome: Marine environment; feature: Marine mammal; material: Swab sample of the gingival sulcus; isolation source: swab sample of gingival sulcus... | reverse complement strand
GGAAAAACCAGGCCCACAGACTCAGGCGGTCTTTCAGGTTGTAGGTTTCACTGAACTTGGGCAGCTCCAGATAGTTTATCTGTAAATCATCGGTGAGAAGTCGACAAGCACCGCGTTGATAAAGTCTACCAGCAGGGCGCTGTTTTTTTCCGAGCCGAGAAGGTAGCGGACAAACAGATCGGATGTTCCCCTGACCATGGTTAAAGAATAGCACTGTTTATGGGGTTGAACAAGATTTTTTCAGGGGGCGGAAAGAAAGCTAGCGAATAGCTGACGGAGACTGTAAGAAGGGTATTCCGGCCCTTGAAGTGTTGAAGGCGGTTCGGTTTTGGAAGGCGGCCCGGCTTGCCGGGGCGATGCGCCAGGGATAGCAGCGGAAATGCGCCCGGCCGGCCCGGCAGAGGCGACGGCGCCGGAAAACGGCGGCCGGGGAAAGCGCATTGCAGCGGAAAGCCCGGTTCCCCGGGAGGGGAAGGCGCCAAAAAAACAAAGATTATTAATGAACTGAAGAACGCTTATGCGTTTGAATGAAGGATGAAAGCTGCCTGGGAGTGGGCATACCGCGCGCGCCTTTTTGGGTCAGGTTAAGCGGCGATGTATCCGGCGTTAAAGGCATCTCCTGCACCCAGGGCGTCTACCACATTCACCTGAAAACAGGGTGATTCAAAACAGCTGCCGCGGTTAAAAACCTGAGCCGGACGCCCGCCCTGTCTGGCAATGATAATTTGCTGATTCGGCCTGGCATAAGAAGGACCGGAGGGATAGAGATGTTCAAGAGCGTCAACGCAGCCGGCCGCGGAAATTCGCCCTGTGAGGGGCTGCAGTTCATCTTCCACTGAGGCAAAAACAACGTGGGAAAGAGCCATGGCCTCCAATACGGACTCCCTGACATGAGGCCGCCAGCCGAAATACTCCAGACGCAGGTTCAGATCAAAAGACACCGTCAGGCCCTTTTCTCCGGCCCGGCGCATCATTTCAAGGGTAGTGGAACGGCAGGGGTCTTCGCCGATAGACATGCCGGAGGTATAAAACCAGATGGCATCCTGCCAGACTGCCGGGTCAATTTCCTCAACTCTTATCTGATGATGCGCTCCGCCTTCGCGCGGAAAGGCCACGTTATGCTTTTCGCCTGCCGCGTCGATGAAGGCCAGAACCATTATGGTAAAATGCGCGGGGTCTTCAATCATAAAGGAGGTGTCTATGCCGTCGGCCTCAAAACCTTCCCTGAGGAAGCGGCCGTAACCGTCCAGCCCCACCTTGCCGACAAAGCGTGTGGGAACTCCCAGCCGGGCTGTTCCGGCAGCCGTGTTGGCCACGGTTCCGCCCCCCATGAGTGCTGCGTCGGGAGGCGGAGCATTGCTTCGCGCGGGAGTTGAATGGGGGATTTCCACAACCAGATCGACATTGGCGTCGCCGAAGGCAATGAGTTTTTTCATACGCTGCCGGCGCTGTCCGCCTTATTCGCCTTGTCCGCGTTATTGGCATTGACGACAAACTGTCTGATTTTATTGATATCTTTCCGGAAGCCGCCGTTTTCCAGAGGCCGGTTGGTATGTGTAAGTGAATCCACCCCCCAGGGCCGTACGGCTTTTACGGCCGCTTCCACATTATCCGCTGAAAGCCCGCCGGCCAGAATAACGGGAATTTTACTGCGCTGAACTATTTCACGGCTTATGGACCAGTCGTGGGTTGCACCGGAAGCCCCTACTCCGCCGATTGTGGAAACTTCGGTATCGAGAATGATAATGTCGGCGGCATCCTGATACTTCATGCAGAGACTGACGGCCGAACGGTCGGCAACGCTTATGGCCTGCATTATGCGTATGCCGGGCAGCCGGCGGCGCAGCTGGTAGAGGGCGGCGGGCGGCATTATGGTGCTGCTTGGTCCGCAGATGTGCAGGATGTCGGGCTGAACGGCCTGAACCATTTGAACTATTTCATTGATATCCGTACTGACTGTCAGGGCGACACGGGTTACCTTTCCCTTCACAGCGTCAAATATGCTGAAAGCCTTTTCATAGCCCACTTCTCCGGGCAGGTTGTTTTCTCCCGGTGTAATTCCAAGGTGATCCACGCCGGCATCGATAATGGCCAGGGCTTCTTCGATTGTCTGCATTGTGTAAATTTGGGTGATCATTTGAGCTCCTTTATTCTATTCTAACTTCTGTATTATTGATGATGTTATCAATCGCTCTTTTTCCAGTGTATTATCCAGATCTAAAAGTGAAAGGTTCACGAACAGGGCATCCAGTATGGCCATTTGACCAACCCGGCCTGTTATTTTATCGCTGCGTGTTTCATGCGAAACCGAAAGAAGAATATGATCCGCCTCTAAAGCAAGAGGCGATTTCACATTCCCCGTAATAGCAACAGTGGACGCGCCATTCTTTTTAGCTGTTTTTACGGCTGTCAGAATATCCACAGAGGCTCCGGAAAGCGAAATACCTATTGTCAGATCTTTTTCTGTCTGCATTGATGCTTCAATAATCTGCATATGCGCGTCATTGGGAGCCCTGCTATTGATGCCGAGGCGCCTGAGCTGTTGATTACAATGCCGGGCAAGAAGCGCACTGCTTCCCATACCGGCAATAAGGATGGATCCGGCTTCCCTTATTTTTTTTATAACTTTATCCAGTACAGCTGAATCAATTCCGTCCAGTGTATCGTAAAGACTCTGAACATGAGCCATAAAAACCTTTCTGGTAACTGTTAGAGGTTTGTCGTCTCTGGTTATATCATCATGAATGAACTGAGTGGGATTCACTATATCCTGAAGAACCGCAATTTTCAGATCGGTAAAACCTGCAAACCCGATGGTCCTGGCCATTCTGAGTACAGTTGTATCACTGACATGACATATTGAAGCTATTTCAGCCATGCTGAGTGTGCGTACTTCTTCCGGATGGGCCAAAAGCCATTCAGCTACCCGGCCTTCAGACTTTGAGAGACCTGGAACCCGGCTTTTTATGAGGGCCAGGGCACTGTTAAAAGAAGTACGGTCCAAAAAAATCCATCCCCAATTATGCAGTCATACAACATTAAATTGACACCAACCGCAGTAAAACTTTATAATAAAAAATTCATGGAGGCAAGTACAGATTTATCTGTGAAACAGGTGCCGGAAATTGTACAGGAGTATTTTGCGATGAACAGAATGAAAATGGAAGAGAAGGATTTAAAACGCCTTTCGTTCGACAGTAAAGCGGTATATTTTTCCCCTGAACAGAATTCCCAGTCAATCAGTGCTCCAATTTATATGTCCTCGAATTTCGAATACAACAAAGATATTTACCAGCAGGTAATTGACGGAGAACGGAAGGAAGTTAATATCTACACACGCTGCGGAAACCCAAGTGAGTACAAGTTTGAGGATCAGATGAAAATTCTGGAGAGTGCCGACGATGCTCTGGCCACAGCCTCCGGAATGGCGGCAATTTCCACTGTTCTTTTTGCGCTTTTAAAATCCGGCGACCATGTTATTGCCGACTGGACAACATATTCTTCCACCCATGAAATGCTGGATCACCGATGGACCGATTTTGGCATATCCACCACTTTTGTTGATACAACCGACATGGCTCAGGTTGAATCCGCCTGGACAGAGAAAACAAAGCTTCTGTATGTTGAAACAATAGCCAACCCGACCATGAAGGTGCCTTCTGTCAAAAAACTGGTAAAGTGGGCTCATGAAAAAGGAATTATTGTCATGTGCGACAATACATTCGCGTCTCCCTGGGTAAGCCGGCCGCATGAACTGGGAGTTGATATTGTAGTTGAATCAGCCACAAAGTTTATCGGCGGGCATTCAGACGTACTGGGAGGAATTATCACTGTAAAATACGGGCTTATTAAGGAAGATTTTACCTACTATATGAGATGGAACTCCCTGACCAAACTGGGCGGAGCCATCAGTCCGTTTAACGCCTGGCTGCTGCTCAGGGGCTGTCAGACACTTCCCCTGCGTATGGAACGGGCCTGTTCCAATGCCATGAAACTGGCGCGCCACCTTGAAGGCCGCAAAGAGATCCGCAGGGTCTGGTACCCGGGACTTGAATCTCATCCCGGCCATGAAACAGCAAAAGATGAAATACCGTCTTTCGGCGCCATGCTGGCATTTGAGGTAGAAACAGAAGAACTGGCGGTCAATATTCTGGATGCGACACGGCTGATAAGTTTTGCCGGAAGTCTGGGTTCTGTCCGGACAACCTGCCAGGCTCCTTCAACCATGGCATTTCTGGATGTCCCCCAAGAGCAGAAAGATGCCATGGGAATTAGGGACGGTCTGATCCGTGTTTCAATGGGCGTGGAAAATATTGACGATATAATTGCCGACTTTGACCAGGCTATCAGCAAGTTCTGCTGAAAAACGGTCTAAAATGAAAAAACGGCCGGTTATTCTGGACTGCGACCCCGGACATGACGACGCCATTGCCCTGATGCTGGCTCTTGCGTCTGAAAAACTTGATGTCCGTCTGATAAGCGTATCGGCAGGTAATTCCACACTGGAACGTACAGCAAAAAACGCACTCAAAATTGTTTCTTTTCTGGAGAAGAATGTTGAAGTAGCAGCGGGGGCAGAAAAACCGTTATGCCGAACGGTTATTCCCGATGTAGAAACTCATGGTGAATCAGGTCTGGACGGACCTGTACTTCCCGAACCTGAACTGGGTCTCAGCAGCCGGAGGGCTCTTGAGGCCCAGATTGCTGTTTTAGAAAAATCGGAGCTGAAGGTAACAATTATTTCTACCGGACCTTTGACGAATACAGCTCTGCTCTTGTCGGCACGCCCGGACCTGAAAGACCGTATTGAACGGATTGTTCTTATGGGCGGTGCATGTTTTGGCGGCAACTGGCTGCCGAATGCCGAGTTCAATATTATGATAGACCCCGAAGCCGCAGATATTGTCTTTTCTTCCGGTGTGCCCATTACAATGTGCGGCCTTGATGTAACACTTAAAGCCCAGATATATCCGGCTGAATTCGAACTCTTCCGAAGTATGCAGAATAAGGCCGGCCCCCTGACGGCCGAACTGCTGGATTTCTTTCACAGGTCGACAACTCCGCCATTTATGGCTGAAGAGGGGCATGAAGAAGGCGCACATATGCATGATGTATGCGCTGTGGCATGGGTTCTGGCACCGCAAATTTTTGTCAGCCGGCTGCTGAATGTACAGATAGAAACCTCAAGCGCCCTGACACTTGGATGTACGGTTGTCGATTATAATAATGTTTTTAAACTGAAGCCGAATGCCGATGTCTGTTTTGATCTGGCACGCGAAAAGTTTCTGGAACTGCTCATAAACCACATTAAAACGCTGCCCTGAAGTTTTCATCCTTAAAATATCAAATCAATATATCAAATCAATATTCCTGCTGTTTTGATTGACAAATGCAGTAATGAGACCTTAGCATATTTTTTATCGTGGTATTAGTACATTTTTATTTAAAGGAGCGAATATGAAAAACAAGATTTCATTTCTGCTGGTTATCCTTATGATTCTGAGTACAGGCCTTGTATGGGCCGGAGGCTCTCAGGATGCACAGGGAGATAATACCGGATCAAACAAACTGGTTGTATGGCATGCCTATGCAGGACAGGCCGACAAAGAAGAGTTCATGAAGTACGCAATGGACAGTTTCAAAGAGAAATATCCGGACATTGAGATTGAAGAAATGGGAATGGAGCATTCGTCCTATAAGGTGAAACTGAACACTGCAATGAACACAGGTTCTACACCCGATGTATTTTATACCCTTCCAGGTTCATACCTTGGAGCATTTGTTGAAGGCGGACTTGTCGAACCTATTACGGCTGATCTGGCTGGTGAATGGGGCAAGAGCATAATGGAGAGCGCTCTGGCGCGCGTTACATACGGCGGCGATATTTATGCCGTACCCATTGACGTGGACGCAACGGTTGTATGGTATAACAAAGCTCTTTTTAAAGAAAAAGGCTGGTCAACTCCTTCCACAATGGATGAATTCCTTGCGCTGTGTAAAACCATTAAAAAAGACGGCATTGTTCCGGTAGCTTTGGGAAATAAAGATCAATGGCCCAGTACCTTCTGGTTCCAGTATCCCATGCTCAGACTTGTTGATACAGGCATTGTTGATGCGTTTAACGCGGGAGACAGTTCCGCGTCGTTCTCGCCTGAAGGCACTGCCGCATTCCAGGTGATTGCCGACCTTTCCAAAGCCGGTTATTTTCCGCAGGGTGTTAACGGCATGTCACCCGGAGAGGCCAATATGCTGTTTCTCAACGGCCAGGCCGCGATGGTTCTCAACGGAACATGGCAGATTGGAATGTCTGCTGACGCCCCGGATAATTTTGAGCTGGGCTATTTTGCATTCCCAACCTTTAAAAACGGAAAAGCGGATCAGAGCGACGTTATTGCCGGTGTGGCAGCCTGTTTTGCCGTGGCCAAAGATACACCGAACCGCGAAGCTGCAATTCTTTTCCTTAAGCATATGACAAGTAAAGAAGTGGCCGCCAAATATGTTGAAATCAGGAAAACCCTGGTAACAACGCTCGGCGCAGCAACAAAAGAAAATGCCGGTGAAGTTCTTTACGGAATCAGCACAAATGTTATGGAAAAAGCAGGCAGCCTTGATTCTTTCTATGATACGGCAATGCCTCCTGCGGCTGTAGACACATACTACACAGTACTGCAGGGTGTCATCAGCGGAGATATAACTCCGGCTGATGCAGCCGCACAGCTTGACGCTTCAATGAAAGCCGGAAACTGAAATTAAGCGTTTTAATAAAGGTTCCCGTATTCTTTGCGGGAACCTTTTTGCATGCCTGTATGCATATTAAGGAAAACACTGTGTCAACTGACTTGCAGATGAAAAAAGCACGGATACGCCGTGAGAACAGAACAGCCGGAGCATACCTGGCGCCTGCCCTTCTGTTTATCTTTGTATTTATGATCTACCCGCTTATTTACGCAGGGGTTCTTTCGTTTTTCCAATGGACAGGGGTGTCGGCAAAGACCTTTGTCCGGTTTGAAAATTTTTCACGTCTGTTAGGTGATCAGTACTTCTGGCAGGCACTGTTAAACAACATCAGCGTGGCCGGAGCCGCAGTAATTTTTCAGGTATTTGCCGGAATGATTATTGCTTACATTCTGGTAAGAGTGGCCGGGAAAGCCAGCAAGATCTATTTATTTTTATATCTTGTTCCAATGGTTGTCAGTGAAATATGCATTGGTCTTCTCTGGGGATTCATCTATAACCCGTATTTTGGTTTGATAAACGCAATGCTCCGCGGAATAGGACTGGAGTCTCTCACCCTCGGCTGGCTTGGTAATGCAATGACAGCATTCCCCGCCGTCATTAACACCATGAATTTCACATATCTGGGCCTGTACGTTCTTCTCTTTGTCAACTCAATACAGAATATGCCCGAAACGGTTTTTGATGCGGCAAAGATTGACGGTGCTAACGGGATAAAATCATTTTTCCACATTGTTATTCCCATGATCTGGGAGTCCATATCATCAACCATTCTGCTGGCTATAATTAGTTCATTCAAAACATTCTCTCTGGTTTTTGTACTGACTAACGGAGGGCCGAACCACCGTTCGGAGGTATTGTCCACCTATCTGTACAAGATGGGATTCAATTCATTCCAGATGGGCTACGCGTCAACTATAGGCTTTGTCCAGATGCTTCTTACAGCTCTGGCCGGTGTTGTCGTTCTTTCCTTTATGGGCAAAAAAAGGACGGAGCAGATATGAAACTGAAAAAACGAAATTTCGGGAATATTATATCGATTATTCTGGTAACAATCAGCGTACTTCTGGTTATCAGTCCGTTTATATGGCTGGTATATTCATCTCTGAAAACCAACAAGGAATTCATGGCTTCCGTCTGGAAGCTTCCCGAAGATCCGCAGTGGAACAATTTCCGTCTGGCATGGGGCGACGGCGCGCTTGGAAATTACGCCATTAACTCTGTTATTGTTACAGCATCTTCTGTTTTTCTGACCGTCCTCATAGCAACCCTGGCAGGATACGCAATGTGGATATTCAAAATTAAAACATGGATGAGCAAATTTCAGTTTTTCCTTATTGTCACTATGACCATACCGGCTTATGTGTCGCTTGTTCCACTTGTTGAAACGCTCAGGGCGTTGTCCCTGCTGGACGCGCTGACAGGTGTTATTCTTCCAACAGTGGCTTTTAATATTCCCATGTCCGTGTTTATAATGCGAAGCCATTTTTTTTCCATTTCATTCGATATTATTGAAGCCGCGCGCTTCGACGGGGCCTCGGAGTTTCTTATATTCTCCCGGATAGCTGCACCTCTGGCCCGGCCGGCCATGTTCACCACTGCCATAATTAACATGATCTGGGTTTGGAATGATTTTCTCTTTCCGCTTGTATTCATCAATAATCCCAAACTGAAAACTCTACCGGTGGGACTGAAAGACTATGTCGGTGAGCATGTAACAAACTACCCTGTTATGATGGCAGCCATATTGATAGCCTCAATGGGCGCATTTATTATCTACGCGATCTTTCAGCGCCAGGTAATCGGCGGACTGACCGGCGGTGCTGTAAAAGGCTGAAGAATGCAAAACAAAACTAATCCCACACCAGAACAGCCACCCTCACAACATGATTTTCTCCATAGGAAAATCCGCTGCAGTTGACTGTCAGGGAAGTCCCCTCCTGCTTAAATTCCAGCTCTTCTTTGGTGTCCATCCAGTAAATGGAGCGTATTTTTTTGGGGCAGCTGCTGATGCGGCGCAGGCTTGAACCCTGCTGCCCCCAGGTAACATTTTCCTGTCCTCTAATACCCAGGTTATGACAGAACAGGTAGCCCTTGCCGCCATTGCCGGCGGACCGGACAAAGTCTGAATTGGGCACAGCCCTGTTCTCCTGGACTGTTTCGCATTGATACATTTCAACACGGCCTTCCTTAACGGCTTCACCGTACAAGTCCATCCATCGGCCTATGCGCGCAAGCACCGCCCTGTCAAGCTCATCAATTCCTCCGTTGGGGAGGGGGCCGAGGTTCAGTGTATAGACGGCTCCATAGCGCCGGCTCCGAGTAAGACCTTCAAGAATTTCCCGGCCGCTCTTGTAGTTGAAATCATGGGGCGCAACGCCCCAGTGATCGTTGAGTGTAAGCCAGCGCATGGCTGCTATGTCTTCGCCATACGGTTTGTCTGAAGCGGTTACGGCATGCTGTTCAAAGGTAACTACGTCAATTTCCGGATGTTCAAGAACACCGGGACGCTCCAGACCCGTGTTATCCATAATGAGGGCATGAGGCTGATGTTTCCGAATCATTCCATAGAGCCTGTCGTAGTTCCAGTTCATGTCGGGCCGGCTCCAGTTTCCGTCAAAAACCAAACCGCCTATGGGGCCGTATTGTGTGCAGAGTATTTCAACGGAGCTGAGAAGGTAATCAAGGTAGTCCTTGAATTCCGCCTCATCCAGATCCCAGGTTGTCTTGCCCCGCCAATGCCAGTCCAAAGTGGTGTGATAGAATATGGGCATGATGCCCTCGTTGCGGCAGGCTTCCACAAATTCGGCCACAAGATCGCGCCGCGCGGCTGAATGGGGCGCATCCCATTCATTCAGTCCCCTGGTATCGTAGAGAGAAAAACCGTCGTGATGTCTGGTTGTCAGGATGATGAACCCGGCACCGCTTTTACGGGCCAGGGCGGCTATTTGGGCCGCGTTAAATTCACTGGCGGTAAAATCATTTATAAGATTTTTATACGCGGCTGTATCATACTTATGGTTATGTTGCACCCACTCCCCCCGTTCAAGCAGGGAATAAAGTCCCCAGTGCAGTACCAGACCGAATCCGAAATTCGAGAAAGTTTTTATTCTTTCCTGCCTGTTATTCATCCTTTTACAGCTCCTTGAGTCATACCGGATATAATATATTTTTGCATAAAAAGGTAAAGCACTGTGACCGGCAGGGCTGTCAGAATAAGACAGGCAAAAACGTAGTTCCACTGACGCATGTAGCGGCCAAAGAAATTAAACACCAGCAAGGGCATGGTCCATTTTTCAGATGAGCTGAAAAAATATACAGGAATTTGAAAATCGTTCCATATAGTCATGGCTATAAAAATAATACTGGTCAGCAGAATAGATCTGAGCAAAGGCATTATTATTAACCAGAACAGTTTCCCAGGAGTTGTACCATCAAGAATTGCGGCTTCATCCAGCTCCTGCGGAATAGTTTTGACAAAACCCGTAACAAGAAAGAGGCACCAGGGAATAAAGCGGGCCGTGTAAAGGAAAATACCGCTCCAGTAACTGCCGTAAAGATTAAATGTTCGAATAAGAACAACTGTTGGAATAACTGAAATCGGTGCTATTATTCCCAGCATGAAAATGGAAAAAATTATCTTCATGCCCTTTGAATCCCGCCGGGCAATCACAAATGCTGCCGGAGCCGAAAGCCCCAGTACCGCAAACGTTGATATGGTAGTTAAAAATATACTATTGGCGAAAGAACGGAAAAAAGGACTACTGTTCACAACATGAACATAGGAGTCTATGTACCATGTTTTGGGCAGAGTTAGAGTGAAATGAGCTGCATCACCACGGGTTTTAAAAGAGCCAAGTACAACCAGGAGTACAGGCGCAAGAATGAGCAGCGAAAAAAACCAGAGGAGAATAAACCGCAGAATATTTTGATATTTATGTTTGTACATCATTAGTATTTAATCTCCTTACTGCTCAGAAATCTGTACATCATTGTACCCAGAAAAAGGGTGAGCAGAATTTGAATCATTCCCATGGCTGAAGCTCGGCCGTAGTACCCCTGACTAAATGATTGATAGACAAGGGTTCCAATAACCTGAGAAGCATATCCAGGTCCGCCTCCGGTAAGTCCCAGCACCTGCTCAAAGACATTGAGCCCTCCGATAAAATTGGAAGTCATGTTTATGCTCATGGCAGGCATCAGTAAAGGAAGTGTTACATAAAAGGTCTTCTGAAAAGAGGAAGCACCGTCAATGGACGCGGCTTCCAGAAAAGAATCCGGAATGGCTTGTAATCCAGCAAGGAAAATGGCCATGTTAAACCCGCTCCATTTCCATACATCCATGGTAATAACTGTCCCCAGCACCGTGGAATTCAGTCCCATCCAGTCGGTCACCAGCAAATTCAATCCAAGACCTTTAAGCACACTGTTCAGCAAGCCGTCCATTCTGAAAACAGTTTGAAACATAACCGCAACAATAATGGGACTGAGGATTGCCGGCATATAGAACAATGTTTTCAGAATAGATGAAGTTTTTAAAGGCTTTAACAGTAAAAGGGCAAGAACAAGCCCGCAGAATGTCTTTAAAAAAGTAGTAAACAGTGAATATTCAAGGGTATTCCAGAAAGCTGTTGTGAACTGGGGATGATGAAAAAGAAAAACAAAGTTTTTAAATCCCACAAAAGAAAGGGAGGGGCTGTAAGAACTGTACTGGGTAAAAGCCAGTACAAAACCCATAATGGTAGGAAAAATAAAAAAAACACCAAACACAGCAAAAGCAAAAACAAGAAACCTGAGAGGATAAAATTTATTAAGATGAGTCATAAGTCCTGCTCCTGAAAAAGTGGATACCCTAGGGTATCCACTGAATATTTTCCTACCAGCCCGGCTGACCTATGGCAGACATATGATTTTCAACAACCCTGTCCCAGTAAGACAGAACTTCGTCGGCAGTCATAAGACCTCCTGCAAATTCAACGTATGAACCCCAGAGCTCTCCCCAAAGAGCCGCAAGGGGGGACATGTAGTCATTCATCTGATAAACAGTGGCATTTCTATTCATGTATTTGTCCACCATGGCTACTAATTCAGTATTTACTTTTCCTCCATCAACTCCCTCAAACGCCGGGAACCCGGGATTTTCCCGGTAGTATATGTCCATATATTCCGGGGTAGAGAACAGGTCCAGGAACTTCAAGCCGCCTTCCTTGTTGGGAGCTTTCCGTGGAACAAGGAACCCCTGCACATAAGCGCCCGTACTCATCAGATTGTGATCAGCCCACGGTATGATAAACGCGCCTATGCGCGCCCCTTCCGCTTCAAGACTGGAGATGGTCCATTCACCATTATAAATCATAGCAGCCTTACCGGACGCAACAGCCGCCAGACCATCGTCATAACCGGCTGACATATGATCAACATTCACCAAACCCTCATCAATAAGGCGTTTAAAATTCTTCAGTACCATTTTAAATTCTGGAACGTCAGCAAATTTTAACTTATTGGACATAATGTTGTTATATACCTCTGGCGCACGGTCCCCCAGGGCTATAGAGTAACCAGCGGTCATAAACACCTGAGTTGTCCAGGAATCCCTGTGGTTCATATACAGAGGTACAATATCCGGATTCGCTTTTTTAATAGCTTTCAGCAGATTAACAAATTCTTCAAAGGTTTTCGGTGCAGGTTTGCTGATTCCGAGGCTGTCCAGCAAATCCATATTGTAGTAACAGGCACCAAAGAAGCTGCCAGACTCCATAGGCATGGCCCAGACACGTCCTTCATCATCGGTCACTATAGCGGGATTAATCATGCGGGAAACCCAGCTCTGATTGGAAAGGTCTACCATTGTCTGTGTAACCTTCATGGCAAAATAATGTTCCGGCGAATTATTCATCAGAATGTCAGGCACCTCATTACTGGTGAGTTTAATCTGTATAAGGTTCTGATATTGGTCGTCAGGTATAACCTGAATGTCTATTTTAAGCCCTTCCTCTTCTTCCATTTTTGCTGCAATTTCCCGAAAAGCTTCCCTGAACTTGGCTGCGGACGTAAGAAAGGTAATTTCCTCATTTTCCTTACCAACAGAACTATTGGCATCTGAATTTCCATTGGCCCAGAGACTTAACGCAAGGCTAAAACAGACGGCTAAAATGACTGCTTTTTTCATAACAACTCCTTAAATCACTAAAAAGATTTGCTTTATTATCAAGCCTCACCCGGGTATTGGACATGCATCTTTCTTGAGATTTGCATGGACATTTTGACAAGACTCTGTTTTCTGATATTCATCCATGATAATTTGTAACTATGTTTGGTAAAACGTCTTTTCCAAGAAAGATACAGCTGACTTTTTCACTTATGCTGGTTGTTCTTCTTGCGGCAAATACCATTATTTCCAACATATATGTTCAAAGATCCATCAAAGTTCTGTTAATCAAAAATCAAACACAGATACTTGTCGGCATGATGAACTCCATTACCGAAGAACTGAGAAGAATGGACCATCTTGCCCTGATGGTGCTCTTTCAAGACAGCTTAAAATTGATCATGGAAGAAGCCGGCAAAGAGAAAGACGCGAATTATTTTACATTTCACTACAACGAGGCCAGAATTGTCCGTACTCTTGCAAGCCAGATTATAGGTCCGGAAGAAATTCCCTTAAGAATTACCCTGTTCAACCGCGAAGGCGATCACATTGATTATGGCTGGCAGCCGGTAAACAAAGATATAAGCAAAGAGCTGTATTTAAAAGGTACTATAAACTCCATTGCTGATTCCATTGATTCAAAAGAAGGTGGAAAACTCATAACTGTATCTGCATCAGATATTTGGTATGACAAGGTTCAAGAACCTGTTTTTTCAGTTTACCGGGAATTAAGGGATTTAAGTACACACTATGGATATATACAGGTTCAGGAGTTTTTGTCGGTTATCACAGATAAGCTCCAGCAGGAATTACCCGGCACTTTCACAGTACTTCAGGATGAAAAAGATAAAATAATTTTCAACTCACTGGACAAAAAACATCCAGACTGGCTGTATGACGGTTCATGGCCGCTCACATTGGAAGAAACCGAAGAATGCACTTATACCGAAAATAAAAATGGCGGGTTTTACCGCATGTCAATCAGGTCTGCGTACTCTGGCTGGACGTTAAACCTTTATCAGGATATGGGCACCTTCCTCAAGCCCATTAAAGATCAGCAGCTGTTGTATATTTTCATGGCTCTGCTGCTGTTATTTCTCGGTGTTATGCTTATCAGAGTTCTCACTAATTTTTTAACTAAACCGCTTAAAGAACTCCATGAATCCATATATAAAGTTAATTCAGGAAACTTGCAAATTACGCTTGAAGAAAAAGACTCTCATCAAATTGTCAAGCAGCTTAACAGTAGTTTTCAACTGATGTTTCAGCGTCTCCAAAAATCCATGGATGAACAGATTCAAAGCAAGGAAAGCGAAGCAAGGGCACATATGTCAGTACTGCAGAATCAGATAAATCCTCATCTTCTTTATAATATGCTGTCTCTTATCAGCAATTTTGCCGCCGAAGAGGAAACAGACAAGATAGAAGAAATATGCCAACGGCTTTCCCGTTCACTGCGCTATATTGGAAACTCACCGGAAAACCCTGTTTCCCTCAGAGATGAAATTAATCATCTGAAAGATTATCTTATTCTGATGAGTTCTCACTACACTCCTCTTTTTAACTTCTCTTTTGATATTGAATTATCAAATCTTGACCAGATTGATGTTCCAAAACTCATATTTCAGCCTCTGGCAGAAAACGCTTTCTACCACGGGTTCCAGAATATAAAGCCACCCTGGCATCTGCAAATTTCCCTGAAAAGGGAACAGGGCAACTACTGGGCAGCTCAGTTTACTGATAACGGTGAAGGAATTACCCCCGAAAAAGCACAAGAGCTGCTGAAACTGAAGGATGAACCCTTGTCTGTAATGAGGGAAAGAGCGATAAACCATTTTCCCGGAGGACTGGCACTTATGAATATTATTACAAGGATGAGACTGTTCTACAAAGATAAAATTATATTCAAAATAACTGGCAGCACCGGTAACAATACTGTAACAATAGGAGGGCCTCTTGTTTCGGGTATTGATAGCTGATGATGAGCCTCATCATTTGAAACGGCTTGGCAGACTGATCGAAGAAACCGGTTTGCCTTTCAAAATTTGCGGAACTGCCAGTGATGGGGGAAAAGCCATGGAAATGGCCTCTGTGCTGAAGCCTGATGTTATTCTCTGTGATATTAAAATGCCTTTCAGGGACGGACTTTCTCTCTCGGAGGCGGTAAAAAAAGAATCTCCCGAAGTACAAATCATTCTTATAAGTGCTTATGAGAATTTTGAATACGCAAGAACGGGTTTAAAGCTGGGCATACTTGACTATCTGTTAAAACCGGTAGATTTGGAAATGATTACAAGTGTTCTCAAGAAAGCTGAACAAACAATAACTGAAACAAAAACGAACTTTCTCAGGCGTCTTTTTTTTAACGTCAGAAACAAAAATGCCATGACGTCAAAAGAGATTTCTCACGTACTGGCTGGATTAAAACCTTACAGACTGGCTCTATACCTCAATCAACCTGTAAAGGCTGCTTCTCTGAGTTCCTTGTGGCACACTCAGGGGTGGTATTTTCCAGTGTATTGCCTGGAACTGGAAACCAGATCTGACGGAACACGTTTATTTCTTTTTTCCGGTAAGACTTCAGCGAAAAGTACTGTTTTTAATGATTCAGGTATTTCCAGGGGGATTCTTTATCTTTCAGAGGATAATCCTGAATATGAAGAATGGGAAAGATGTTGCAGGGAAATGTCAAATGGGATCTGGGGCAGAGGTAAATGGGGACAAAGTGCTGTGCTTGAAAAGAGCAGGAGTAAATCCCGCCCGTTCAAAAAACGTCTCTTGACTCCGGAAGAGGATAGAGAACTCTGCGTAATGCTGAAAAACAGCAGAATAGATGAATTCAGTACTCTATTGGAGAAAATATTGAATACAGGTCTGAAAAACAGACTTACTCTGGGCTCATTGATCGATGGCTTAAGAGAACTGGGGGAAAGAACTATCAGCGAATATGCCGCACGAATGAATATTGATCAATCTCAGGTTCGGCAGCTCATAGAAGCTCTTATAGACAAGCTTCCTTCCCTTGAGTTTTCACCGGCAGCTGTGGTTAACGAATTAACTATGCAGCTGCAAACGCTTCTGCCTCAGGAAACTGTACCATCTTTTTCTATTCAGAGGATTGTAGAGTACATACAGAAAAACTACTCAAAAAATATTGATTCATCCAGCCTGGCAGATAGATACGGAATGTCAGCCAACCTTCTTAACCGTATTTTTAAGGCAGAGATGGGCATATCTCCAACAAAATATCTTATTTCTGTCCGCATTGAAGCAGCAAAAAAATTACTGTCAAAAGAGCCCTCAATGCAAATTAAGAATATTGCAGTGGAAACAGGATATGACGATCCGCTTTATTTCAGTAGAATATTTCATAAAAGGACAGGCATGTATCCCACAGAATATCGGGAACGTTTTGAAAAATAGGTAATGCCGCCCGCAGGGCCGGAGATTTACCGCAGGCTGCCGAAGGACTGCCGCCGCATTACGGCAAGGAATCTGTTTTACTGTTCAGACGGCCGTAAATTCGAGTCAGTGAACGAAGTTCCCGGGCTCGTTTCAGAGAAAAAGAATCCGAATCAGCACGCCAGATCCAGTTTCCTCCCAAAGTACCCGGAATATTAAAACGGGCATTACTCCCCAGACCCAAAATATCCTGCAGAGGAAAAACCGCCAGATGGGCAACTGATGCCATGGCTGTTCTTACCATAGCGGCAGCCACGGCTTGCGCATCGGCATTCTCCGGCAAATTTAAGTACTCTGCTGCCGCGCGCTGGTCATGTTTTTTGGCATGCTCATACCATCCGGCAGCTGTATCGTTATCGTGCGTACCTGTATAAACAACACAGTTTTTTTCATACGTATGGGGAAGATAGTCGTTTTCCTCGGAAGAATCAAAAGCAAACTGCAGAACTTTCATGCGGGGAAAACCGCATTTTTCTATCAATTTCACTACATCTGGTGTAATGACACCCAAATCTTCCGCTATAACCGGAAGGGCTTTTGTTTTTTCTCTTAGCGTCGAAAACAATTTTTCACCCGGAGCTGCCACCCACTGCCCTTTTTCAGCTGTCAGATGCCCAAAAGGTACAGACCAGTAAGCGGCAAATCCTCGAAAATGATCAACGCGCAACAGATCGTACTGACTTAACTGTTTTCGAATAACAGAAATCCACCAGGAAAAACCATCTTTTTCCATCTGTTCCCAGTTGTACAGGGGATTACCCCACAACTGTCCGGTTGAACTGTAGTAGTCCGGCGGTACACCGGCCACCCGTAAAGGGAATCTGTACTGATCCAGCTGAAACAAATCATGATGCGCCCAGCAGTCGGCAGAATCATACGATACAAAAATGGGTAAATCTCCAATAATTCCAATTCCCCGTTTTTCAGCCGCCCGGCGCACCTGCTGCCACTGAGTATAAAAAACATACTGAAGAAATACCTGAAAACCAATTTCATCCGCATTTTCACGGCAAAACTTTTCCAAAGTATTTTTACGGCGAAAACGAAAATTATCAGGCCATTGATTCCAGGGAACTCCGCCATGAGCATGTTTGATTACCATAAACAGAGTGAAATCATCCAGCCAGAAAGATTCTCTTTCCTGAAAACTCTGCATGCCTTCAATAAAGGCAGCCGGCCCTTTTCCCTCCACAAAATTCTGCCAGGCAAGCCGAAGGATTCTGTTTTTCGCCGGAATTAATCGCTTAAAATCAACCCAGTGAACAGGAAGCCGGGTTAAAGGCCGCAAATCTTCCGGCTTCAACAGTTTGAACTGAACCAGATTTTCCATATCCAGCAAATTGGGATTTCCCGCAAAAGCGCTGAACCCCTGATAGGGGGAGTCCCCATAACCTGTGGGAATTAATGGACAGATTTGCCAGTAACTCTGCCCGGCGTGTTCCAGCCAGTTAAGAAAATTCAATGCCGGAGTTCCCAAAGTACCAATGCCATGAGGGCCCGGCAAAGCCGTGGGATGCAGAAGCACACCCGAAGCCCGTGGAAAATTGCTCATGTCATAATCCTTTTAGTACATCCATCAGCCAAATGCAAACCAGAAAATTCTGCGTGCGGATTAATATGGATTCTACTCTTGACAGCAGGATATTGGCAATATTAGAATAACGAAAAGGTTTTCGAAAACGTTTTCGTTATTTATTCGTTATTTAAAGGGAAAAGAGCACTATGGCCAGTTCAGCCCGGATACAGGAAGTTGCTGCTGCTGCAGAAGTAGGTATCAGCACTGTATCGAAAGTTCTTAACGGATATACAGACATTTCCGAGAAAACCCGTAAACGAGTATTAAACGCCGTAGAAGAACTTTCCTACAGTCCCAACAGGATGGCCCGCTCATTCAGAACCGGAAAAACACAAACCGTTTCAGTTATTTTGCCGCGCATAGGCACCGACTTTTATGATCGTCTTATAACATCCATTGATGATACTCTGGCTGACCACGACTACGATGCGGCATTATTTCCTCTGCTAAGCGAAAGACGTCTTCAACGCTATAAATCCGCAGATGCTCTACCCTATCACTCCGATGGTGTTGTCATGGCATCGCTGAACCCTGAATGTCTATTTTCCGATGCGTCCCTTCCGGTTAATCTGCCTCTCGTTCTTGTTGATTCCTGTCATGCTGACTATGATTCCATTACCCTGGATAATGCGGGCGGCGCAAAAAAAGCAACAACGCATCTCCTGAAAAAATCAGGAGCAACTTACGCCATTCTGATTGAAGGGTACAATAAGCCGCCTTTTCTCAGCGGTGTTTTTCTGGAACGCCTGAAAGGATTCCGGCAGGCCCGGGAAGAAGCTGAACTGCCACCGGATAATCATTACGAAAAAATATCACCGTTTACACTGGCAGGGGCACGTGAAGTTACCCGGCAGATTATCAGGCAGAACGGTCTGCCCGTAAACATTTTTGCAAGCTGCGATTTGTTTGCACGTGCTGTATTGGATGAAGTAAAGAGTCAGCATCTTATAATTGGAAAAGATGTCCGTGTGGTTGGTTTTGACGATCAAAAATGGGCCCAGAATGAAGGTTTATCCACCATCCGTCAGCCTGTCGAGACAATGGGAAATTTAGCAACAGAACTGCTCTTCCGCCGAATGAAAGAACCTGAAGCATCAATAAAACACAGCGAATTAATACCGGAACTGATTATCAGGGAAAGCAGTTGAAAATCATTATACCAAAGGAGGTGAAAAAATAAGGTATCAAAAGCACATAGATTATTGATATATATCCCACATTTTAAAGGAGTTAAGAATGAAAAAGAAGCAGGAGTTTATGCGAACATTTGCCTTTTTTGTATTGATGGTTTTATTAACCTTTTCCGGATTTGCCTCCGGAGCCGATGAAACCAAAGGAAGGGCGGCAACAAATGACTCAGGGCCAGTCAACATAACATTCTGGCACTACTGGGACGGTGCAAACGGAGAAGTACTCCAATCCCTGATTGATAAGTACGAAACAGAACATCCTTCAGTCTCCATACAGGCCGTTTTCGTTCCCGGCTCAGAACTTGGCTCAAAATTACAGACAGCCATTGTGGGTAAAGAAACTCCGACAATGGCCATTGCTGATTTAATCAGTATGCCCATGCTGACAGAAAGCCAGGCTCTGGTTGCAATGGATTCTTTCATATCCAGTTCATCCGTCGATATGAACAATTACTTTCAGGGACCTCTTGTGTATGGTGAAAAAAAAGGCAAACGCTATAGTCTGCCTGTCAGCGCCTCCAATCTTGGATTATTCTGGAACAAGGAAATATTTAAACAAGCCGGCCTGGACCCCGAACAACCGCCCCGTACATGGGCAGAGATGGCAGAGATGGCTTCTGTTATAAAAAATAAAACCGGCAAATGGGGGTTTGAAATTTTTTCCCAGGGTGGTGAAGGTACAAGCTGGCAATGGCAGGTTTTTCTTTGGGCAAACAATGGAGAAATCCTTTCTGCCAACTTGCAGGAGCCTGTTTTTGACTCAAATGCCGGAATAAAAGCGCTGAAATACTGGATTTCCCTGATTGACAGCGGTGTTGCAACTGTGGCCCCCTGGGGACTGTTTGGACGGGGAGAAGCTGCAATGGTTATGGATGGATCCTGGATGACACAGTTTTTCCCAATGCAGGTTGATTTTGAACTGGGAAGCGCTTCATTCCCTTATCCTGAAGGCGGACAGCCGGCAACCAATATGGGCGGAGAACAAGTTTTCATTTTTGAAGGTTCTGAAAAAACTATTCAGGCTGCCTGGGACTTTATAGAATGGTTCAGTTCCACAGATGTCCAGATTGAATGGTGTAAAGGAACCGGTTTTATGCCCATTCTGCGCTCTGTTGCCGAGTCAAATGAGTATATTGACTGGATAAACAAGGAACGTCCGCTGCTTTTACCCTTTGTTCAATCCATGGAGTTTGCACATCCGCGTCCACCTGTAGAGAATTACTCCCGGATATCTGATATTCTGGCCAGTCATATTGTGGAAGCATTGTATGGCCGCACTGAAGCTGACAAGGCTCTTCATGATGCCGCCGACAAGGCAGCTCCGCTGCTTAAATAGGATTGTATGCGTCAGTTTCCTTTACAAACCGCTCCTTCGCAAGGCTTATCCTTAAAGAGGGAGCGGTTAAACATACTGTCAGCTGCACTGTTTCTGACTCCCATGATTCTAATTCTGGGAACATTTAATATATTTCCGGCCCTCTACTCATTGTATTTAAGCCTTTTTGATTGGAACGGAATGACTCCAGAAAAAGAATTTATAGGTTTGACCAATTACGCCCGGCTTTTCTTGTCCAGCGAGTTCTGGAATTCTTTTGGGGTAACAATTATTTATGGAACAGGAATTACAATAGCGGCTTTGGCCTTTGGTCTGTTTGCTGCTGTACTCCTTAACAGCAGAATTATGGGAGAAAAAATATTCCGAACATTGTACTTTTTACCAGTTATAACCCCATCGATAGCTGCAGGAGTTGTATGGGTACATATTTTTGATCCCTCCAGGGGTATTATCAATCTTTTTCTTCATACAGCGGGCATTACCGGACCACACTGGTTAACCTCCCCTTCCACCGCGTTACTGTCAGTTATAATTGTAGGTATTTGGAAAAGAGTTGGATTTAACCTGGTTATTTATCTGGCAGCCCTTCAAAATATTCCCCGCAGTTACTATGAAACAGCTGCACTGCAAGGAGCATCTTCTGCCGCAAAGTTTCGCTACATCACCCTGCCCTTGCTGAGAGGGAGTACCTTCTTTTTGACAGTTACATCTCTGATTGAAGCATTTCAGGTATTTGATCTTGTATATATCATGACCAACGGTGGACCTATGGGCAGTACGGATGTAATGGGATATTACCTTTATAGATACGGATTTCGCTATTACGAAGTAGGCTACGCATCATCTATTGCCTATGTCATGTTTGCCATACTTTTTATCGCAACATTGTTTCAGTTTAAACTAAGCAAAGAAGAGTCCAGGCAATGAAACGTCCCCGTTTAATACCCATACTTGTTCTGTTACCCGGTACCTTTCTGGCTGTTCTTCCGTTTATGTGGATGCTTACAACAGCACTGAAACCTGACGGCGCACTTTATCAGCCGCCGTTTCTTATTCCCGTTCATTTTGACTGGAGAAATTTCACAGAAGCCTGGCGTCTGGCACCATTTCTTCGGTTCTTATGGAACAGCATTGTTATGACCGGAAGTATTACGGTGCTGCAAATTATCTTTTCAGCCATGGCCGGGTATGCCTTTGCCCGAATCCCTTTTCCCGGAAGTAATATTGTATTTTTCATCGTCCTTGGAACCATGATGATTCCATTTCCAATAACCATTATTCCCAACTTTTTAATTATTGCAAATCTGGGATGGCTGGATACATATTGGGCTTTAATTGTTCCCCGGGCGGTCAGTGCTTTTGCCGTTTTTCTTTTCCGTCAGTTTTTTATGGAACTGCCGAAAGAACTGGAAGAAGCCGCCTTTATGGATGGAGCCCGGCGGCACAACATTTTTTTAAGGATTCTTATACCGCTCGCAAAACCCGTCATAGCTGCAAACGCTGTATTCTCTTTTCTTTTTGCCTGGAATGATTTTCTCTGGCCTCTCATTGTTACAAATTCAACTGAGATGCGAACCATTCAAGTTGGTTTAGCTTTTTTTCAGGGGCAGTACGGAACATTCTGGACTCTCCTCATGGCAGCAGGTATGCTCACCTCTCTACCGGCAATTCTGGTATTTCTGATTGCCCAGAATAAATTTATAGAAGGCATTACAACAAGTGGACTGAAAGGATGAAACCATGACTGTACCTCAATGGATTTACGACGCTGTTTTTTACCAGATTTTTCCTGATCGATTTTATAACGGCAATACAGCAAACGACCCTTCAAACTGTATTTCCTGGGAAGGAACACCAACCCAAAACAATTTCTTTGGCGGAGATCTGCAAGGGATAATCAACAAGCTTGATTATATTCAGGAAATTGGCTGCAACGCCCTGTACCTTAACCCCATTTTTCACGCGTCCAGCAACCATAAATACGATACAATTGATTATTTTACTATTGATCCGGCTTTTGGTTCAGACAGAACGTTTGATACCCTGATTGAAGAAGTTCACAGAAGAAAAATGCACATTGTACTGGATGGTGTATTTAATCACTGTGGAGATAAATTTGCTCCCTTCATGGAAGCAGCACGGACCGGACCAAAGTCAGAATATTGGGATTGGTTTGATTTTTATAACTACCCGGTAATCAAGGAACCGGAAGCAAACTATGCAACATGCGGCGGTGCTGGATATTTACCCCGTCTGAACACTGAGAATTCAGCTGTTGAGCAATTTATCCACTCGGTTGCACTGCACTGGCTGGAGCGTGGAATTGACGGATGGCGGCTGGATGTTCCCTATGAAATATCTCCGTCTTTCTGGCAACGTTTTAGAAAGACAGTCAAGACCAAATACCCGGAAGCATATCTGGTTGCAGAAGAATGGCGGGATGCCTCTCATTTTTTACAGGGAGACACATTTGACGGCGCCATGCACTACGAACTGCGCAATCTGGCAATGGACTTTATTATAAAAGACGCTCTTACCGCAGAAGCATTTTCCCGTTCCCTGGAAAATCTCTGGAAAAAGATGCCCTCGAAATTCGAATTTGGAATGCTGATGCTCCTGGGGTCTCATGATACACCGCGCATTATTACGGAGTGTGGAGGAGATATTCAGAAAGTAATATTGCTTCTGGCCATCATGCTCACTCTGCCAGGGATTCCCATGATATACTATGGGGATGAAAATGGAATGACAGGCAACAATGACCCGGATTGCAGAAAACCAATGATATGGAAGAAAAGGCAATGGAACACTGCCATCCGTAAAACAGTTTGTGAATTGACAGCTCTGCGTCATCAGCTGCCATGTTTAAGATATGGCTCACTGCGACATATTTACGCAAACGACCGTATTTTTGTCTACGAACGCTATTGGGAGAATGAACGGATTTTAATTTTTATCAATAACAGCCGGGTACAACGTCATATTACTCTACCGCTTCCGTATAACGACAACTTGTTTCTCTCCGATACACAAACTTCTGAAGTTCACCACATTAACAAGGGGAAAATAACTTTAAACGCAGTCCTCCCCCGTTCGTTTCATATCTTCAAAATCTGCTGCAAATAAAGACTTGTTAATAAATATTTTATACAGCTAGAAAACCGATGTCTAAAGTCAGGAACAGGCTGAAGCCTTCGCCCGCACCGCCGGAGGGCTGCCGCAGAACGTTTGAACGTAATTTTACCATAATAATGTTTTTACAGCAAAAACCGGATATTATCAGTTAAAGAAGAACAAAAATATATAAAAGAAAAAAGAAAATATAACACCAAATACAAGTGCCAGGAAGACAGGTTTCTTTACAATCAACGGATAATAAACTCCAATAATAATTGTAGCTGTAAATGAGAGCATAACAGCCAGAAAAATCAATAACCTAATCTTTAAATCCTTTTTCATTACTCTTTCTCTTATTGATTTGGGAACCGCCCATTTACACACCAGTCAGGTATTCTGACAAAAAGCAGTTGCATCAGAATGTTTGGATAAGTTTAATTCCAGTTCCTCTAACTGTAATTAAACAAGCATCAAATAAATATTCCAAATATCTTAAAACTCATATCAAAACCAGTTTTTTATAGGTTAAGCTTTTCTGCTACATCGGGATACAAGTGACCAGATTCGTACAAATCATTTGAAGGCTTATCCCGGATCGTATTCCAAGCATTTTTCTTTTACTCTGCCATATCGGTGTCAGAATCATTAAATTTCAAGTAATCCTTTCAGAGATTGGCCCTACAATGCTTACAAGTGTAATCTAGTGGAAACAGGCTGGCAATGTATATGGGCCTGAAAAATACAAAAGGGATTCACAAAGCGCTAAAACCTGCTGTGTATAACAACGCAGGCAGACACGAGTCTATAAAACAGTCCCATTAAGGCAACAGCAAGGTGAAAATGGGGGGCCGAAGCCTTCGTTGGCACCGCCGCAGGCGTGCCGCAGAACAAGGCCCCCCATTTTCACCCTCCCCCCTTGCCCGAAGTCCCTTTTCCAGCGATGATAAAGGCTTCCGGGACTTCCTCCCGGCACTGGAGATTCCCCGGCGGCGGCTTATTCATCAGCTGGAGGAGCATTTTTCTTCTTACGGCTATGTTCCCATTGATACGCCGGCTCTGGAATACGCGGAGATTCTTCTTTCCAAGGGCGGCGGCGAAACCGACAAGCAGACTTACCGCTTTACCGATAACGGCGGACGGGACGTGGCGCTGCGTTTTGATTTAACGGTTCCCTTTGCCCGTTTTGTTGCGGCTCACCGTAATGAAATAAACATGCCGTTCAAGCGTTATCACATAGGCAAGGCCTGGCGGGGCGAAAACACGCAGAGAGGCCGTTACCGGGAATTTATTCAATGCGATTTTGACGCGGTTGGACCGGACAGCGCGGCTCTTGATTTGGAAATTATGCTGATGATCCGCGAAGGTCTCCAGCGCATCGGCGCCGGAGAAAGCCGTATCCGTTTTAATCACAGGGGAATGTTTAACGATCTTCTGAAGGCTCTGAATCTGGAAGAGAAAAACGTTGAGATACTCCGCGCTGTGGACAAGCTGGCCAAGATTGGCCGGGAGAAGGTCCGAGGGCTTTTAATGGATATTGCCGGAGAAGAAGCCGCTGATACTCTTCTGGAATTTATTACTCCGGAGGCGGACAACAGGAAGACCCTGGCCAGGATGATCCGCCTGACAGAAGGAGCGGCAGGAAATCATCAGGAAAATCAACAAGAAGAGCCGGAATCCCTCAAATCCGGCTCACCCCGCAAACGTCTGGAAATTATACTGAACACGGTGGAAGAACTGAATCTGGCCGGCAGTTTTGTGCTGGATCCCTCCATTACCAGAGGGCTGGATTATTACACGGGTGTGGTTTTTGAAACCTTTCTGGATGCTCTGCCCGGGCTGGGTTCTGTGTGTTCCGGAGGGCGCTACGACAATCTGACCGGGCTGTTTATGAAGGAACCCATCAGCGGTGTGGGCGCCTCAATAGGTCTGGACCGGCTGATGGCGGGTCTGCAGGAACTGGGGCAGCTGGATGCCGGCTCATCATCTGCCGATGTACTGATTCTGATGATGGATGAAGCACTGCTGCCTGAATACCAGAAACTGGCAGCTCTGTTCCGCCAGGCCGGGATAGCCGTGGAGGTTTACCCGGAACCCAAAAAACTGGGCGCTCAGTTCAAATTCGCTGAAGCAAAGAAAATCCCCCTGGCCCTGATACTGGGAGGGAATGAAGCGGCGGCCGGAACCGTGAATCTGAAACACCTGGAACGCCGGGAAAGTGTTGAAAATATCAGCCGGGACGATGCAGTGAAGAAGGCCCGGGAATGGCTGAAGCGGCATGAGGCCCCCGGGAAAAGGACGCCATGAAATATACAGAACTGCCGGTTTATTCCCAAAGACAGCGCATTCTGGATGCACTGAGAACGCATCAGGTTATTGTGGTGGAGAGTCCCACCGGTTCAGGTAAAACCACTCAGCTGCCTGTTATTCTTCACGAAGCCGGCTACGCGGAAAACGGCATTATCGGTGTAACACAGCCCCGCAGAATTGCGGCCGTGGGTGTGAGCCGCTTTATTGCCCGTCAGCTGAACTCGGAACTGGGTAAGTATGTCGGCTACAAGATGCGTTTTGAAGACATTACCGGCCCGGAAACCCGTCTGAAGATTCTAACCGACGGCACGCTGCTTCAGGAAATGAAGGGCGACCGGTTCCTCTCCCGCTACAGTGTTCTGATGATTGACGAAGCGCATGAGCGCACATTAAACATCGACTTTATTCTGGGACTTCTCAAAGATATTCTTCCTCAGAGGCCGGATTTAAAAGTGATTATTTCCTCGGCCACTTTAAATCCCCGGGCTTTCAGCGAGTACTTTGACAACGCTCCCATTGTCAGTATTGATACTCCGGTTTTTCCTGTAAAGATGCATTACACGCCGCCCCCGGTGGAAGGCGATGAAGATGTTCTGATTTCCACCATTACAGCCACTGTGGAAAAGATAGTCAGCGGCGGGGAATATAGTGCATCTGCGGGCAGCCCGGGCCGCGGCGGCGGCCGGCAGGGGGCGGAAACTCACTCGGCGGCTCAGACAGGAGCTCAGAAGAAGGGTTCCGCCGGCTCACGGGCGGCGGCTCACGCAGCGAAACAGGCTGCCGCTCAGGCAGCCGATCAGAAGAAGGGGGGCGCCGGCTCACGGGCGGCGGCTCACGCAGCGGAACAGGCTGCCGCTCAGGCAGCCGATCAGAAGAAGGGGGCCGCCAGCTCATGGGCGGCGGAACAGGCAGCGGCTCATGCGCCGGCTCAAAAAGAAGCCGCAGCCGCTCAGAAGAAGGGGGGCGCCCGCTCACGGGCGGCGGAACAGGCAATCGCTCAGAAGGCGCCGGCTCAAACAGGAGCAGCCGGTTCTCAGGCCGCCGCCCCCGGAGACATTCTGATATTCTGCACCGGCGAACGGATGATAAAAGACACCGTAACACGTCTTTCGTCCTGCAGCGTAAGCCGCCGTCTCCACATAATGCCCCTCTACGGACGTCTGGGCAGCGAAGAGCAGGAGAAAGTGTTCAATCCGGCGCCCGAAGGGCTCACCAAAGTTGTTGTCTCCACCAATGTGGCGGAAACCAGTGTTACCATTGACGGTATAACAGCGGTTATTGATACGGGTCTGGCCAAGATGAACTTCTACAATCCGCGTACATACAGCAGCTCTCTTGTGGAGACAAGCATTTCCCGCGCCTCGGCCGATCAAAGGCGGGGACGCGCCGGACGCACCCAACCCGGACAGTGCTTCCGTCTCTACTCTGAAAAGAACTACAAACAGAGGGAAGAATTTACCCGGGAAGAAATTTACCGAACCGATCTGGCG
>PDWI01002515.1_pt1 | contig 27362 bp, 18 predicted proteins | sample 1430891 | NCBI WGS metagenome assembly PDWI01 (sample SAMN01162508, study PRJNA174530) | Oral metagenome, whole genome shotgun sequencing project. | biome: Marine environment; feature: Marine mammal; material: Swab sample of the gingival sulcus; isolation source: swab sample of gingival sulcus... | reverse complement strand
TTTTTCTTTTTTTTTAGTATGTTTGTAGTTGTTTGTTTTCATTTTATACTGTTTACATAATAGTAAATAATACGGAAAAGGTGAACTTATTTGTATAATTTTACAATGTTATTGATGGACTTGACTACTTCACGGAAAAAAGATAAAATAGGATTACTTTATTCCATGACAAAGAATAACTTTACAACTCGAATGACACGGCAAATATAAACATTCGTGCTGAAATATAAAAAAGTGCTTTGATAAATATGCGATTCGCAGAGCATTTTAAGTAACATAGAGAAAAGTTATATAATCAAAATTAGATTTATAATTGATTTAAAAATAAGTCATTTATATTGTTTTTTTGTAATATGGTTAGAACAAAATGAATGCCTTAATCCATTGTGTATTAATGAATTGAATTTATTTTCAGTTGATTTATTTCCCGTTTAAATAAAAATCTATTCAGATATTGAATAGTTGTTAGCGTTGTTATTTTTGCCAAAATTCTAGTTTTAAACCCATAAAAAAATTTTGCATCGTTTCTACGAATCATAAATTGATTACATAGCTGAGAAAATAAGGTTTCAATTCTTTTTCTTCTATTGTACACACTTGGTTCAATTTAGCCTTCTATTTCCCAACCTTTAATTTCCCTAAAAGTTGATACTCTGAATCAATAGATTTAAATTCTGCCCAAATAATAAGGTCAATCATCTCAATATCAGAAATATTAGGTTTTATGGGTTTAAAATAAAAATTATCTTTTTCTGTAATTAATCGTAATTGTTCTAAAATTAATTTGCAACTTTGTTACGAGTTGCTCGTATATTATATTTTTTCGTAATTTAATATAATATATTGATTTTTAGTTAAATGAATAGCTTTTTTTATAATGCACTACGGTTTTTTTCTTACTAATATTACACTAACTAAACAACTCTTTAACCCGTTTTTTATCAAACGATTTTGAAGTTTTATCAACTTGAATAATGCTATCTGAAACGGCTTTTTTGTTGTCTTGAAGAGCCACAATTTTTTCTTCAATTGTGTCTTTACAAATCATTCTATAAGCTATTACGTTTTGGGTTTGTCCAATACGATAACAACGGTCAATAGCTTGATTTTCAACAGCAGGGTTCCACCAAGGGTCAACCAAAAATACATATTCAGCTTTAGTCAAATTCAGTCCTGTACCACCTGCTTTTAAGCTGATTAAAAATACTTTTATAGCATCATTTTCTTGAAAATTTTGCACTTTCTCTTCACGATTTCTGGTTTGTCCGTCTAAATATTCGTAAGCTATATTTTCTGTTTCCAAACGCTCTTGAATTAAAGCCAACATAGAGGTAAATTGCGAAAACACCAAGACTTTACTTCTCTCAGAAGTAATGGTTTTTATATTCTCCAAAAGCGTGTCTAACTTTACGGAAGCGTTGGTATATTCTTCTTCCTCGCTTAATAATTGTGGTGAGTTACAAATTTGGCGCAATTTTGTAAGTCCCTCTAAAACATACATCTGCGATTTGCTTTCTCCGTTCTCTTCAAACTGTTGTAATAGATATTCTCTATATTTGTTTTTAAACACCTCATACACTTTTCGTTGCTCACTGCCCATTTCACAGTACAAAATATTTTCAGTTTTTTCGGGTAAATCGGTCGCAACCTGAGTTTTAGTTCTTCGCAATAAAAACGGATAAATCATTTCGTGTAATAAGTCTGATGCTTCTTTGTTTTTGGCTTTATCAATGGCATCGGAAAACTCGCTTTTAAAATGGCTCATCGCTCCCAATAAACCGGGGTTGATAAAGTTCATTTGCGAATACAAATCAAAAGTATTGTTCTCAATAGGTGTTCCCGTTAAAACCAATCGGTTTTCGGCATTTAACAAACGTACAGATTTGTATCGTTTAGAATTAGGGTTTTTAATGGCTTGACTCTCATCTAATATGACATAATAGAATACCTTTTTTTGTAAGTCTTCTATATCTCTTAAAACAGAGCCATAGGTGGTAATAACCACATCGTATTTTTCAAAACTCTCTAGTTGTTTTTTTCGCTCAATACCTGTGTAAATCAATATTTTTATAGAGGGTGCAAACTTTTCAAATTCTTTTTGCCAATTGAAAATAAGTGAAGTAGGAGCTACAATCAAACTTGGTTTTTTGGCTTTCTTTTTAGATTTCAAATACGCCAATAAAGCAATGGTTTGTAGAGTTTTACCCAGTCCCATATCGTCAGCTAAACAACCGCCAAGTTCATTCTCGTTTAAGAAAACCAACCAATTTAACCCCTCTTGCTGATAAGGTCGCAAGGATGCTTTAACGGTTTTGGGGAGCTTTACAGGTGTCACATTTTTAAGATTTTGAAGGTGTTCTTTTTTCTTTTTTAAGTCCATTAAAAATTGGGGTGTCGTTTCTAAATCTTCGTATAAATCATCAATAATATTAAATTGATAATTAGATACTTTTATTCCTTTGCTCCCTACTTGTCCCGCCTTGAAGTATTTAGCGAATTTTTTTAGCCACTTATCCGGTAAAATACCCAATGTTCCGTCTTTTAATTGCACATATTTATGCTGATTAATAACGGCTTTTCTAATGTCTTTCAAAGACACTTTTTCTTTGCCAAATTTCACTTCAATATCAAGGTCAAACCAGTCTATGTCGGATGTTACACCCATCGAAACAGAAGCTTGATGTAAGCTATATTTGAATGATTTTAAATCTTTTGCGCCAAAAATTTCAACGTCTTGTTGTTTTAACTTTTGAGAGGCTTTTAGTAACCATTCGTCCTCAATTAGCTGATGTGGTTCTAAATAAAATATACCGGATTGTTCTTGAAAGTCGGGGTGTAACTCCTTAAAATACTCAATAAACTCATCTTCAAAATTTGTATCACGCTTGATAAAATTATTCGTTTTTTTATCGTGAATCAGTTCGTTGGTATGACTTAAAATAAGTTCATCGCCATAGCGAACCCCGAGTTTGAAAACCACAAACTCACCTTCATAATCAGAAAGGTAGATTTCTTTTTTTAAGTGAGTGTTTTTGGGTAATTTTTTAGGTTTGATAATTTTGTTTTCAACTTCAAAATGCTCTGTCAGAGGTAAAACAACATTTTTGATAACTTCCTCTTTTTCTTCGATAGGAAAATTAACTTCTTTTTCCATAGCAAAGTTGAATAGGTAAGCAGCATCAATCGTTGAATTAAAAAAGTGAATACTTTTTTTGTTTAACAAACAGAAAAAAGCAGTAATTAGAGTAGATACTGAATTGACTTGATAGCTTTTGTTTCCCATACGGATTTTAGGATTTAAAGTCAAAAAGTCATCATTCTCTTTCAAAACAAAATGTAACTGAGCAGGTATTTCGGATACTTCTAAAGGAACCAGATTTTTTCTTACAAAACGATCTCTAGAGGAGGGCTTGTAAAAAATAGGATAATTATTTTTTATACTGTTAATCAGGTTTTTGAACTTAATAAAGTGTTTTCTTGCCTCAGAAATTTTAACTTCATACGGACTATAAGTTCTCTCAATTTTTGTATTGGTTTGTACGGCATTTATAAGTTTTATTTTTTCTTCATCTTTTAAAGAATCATAAACTTCTAAATCCTCTAAGTCCTCTAAATCGGTGATTTTTTTAAATGAAGTAGCTAGTTCCTTAGTGTGTTTTTTGTATTTTCCATAAAAAGGATATAGAAGAGGAAAAAATACACCGTTGTAACCTTGAAAAAAATCAATATAAAACCCAAAACCGTGTGTTTCTATTTCTAGTTTTTCAGGAATTTTATTAATAGCAATAATATCTTTTTCTGTTTCATTGAAGCTAATCAAATTGGTGTAAAAGTCAGAAGGTTTCGTATATAAATTCTTGATATTTGATTCAATTTCAATTCCTTCTTCTGTTAAATTAAAATCGTAATATTTTAAGTGTTTTTCTGTAATATTATGATCTTTAATAAATTGTTTTTTTATGTTTTCAAGATATTTTGGGCTGAAAAAATCATTACCAAAATCTTTTACAATTTCTGTAAGAGCAATTAATAAGGCCTTTATCAAAGAAGTATCTACAATCTCAAGCTCGCCTTTAAAATTTAACTCTTGGGTTTTAGGGTTATATACAAGTGTAATACTTCTGTTTGCATCATGATTTAAAATCACATACGTTATTAGTCCAAAATCAATTTCTTTTATATAGATATATTTCCATGTGTTGTAAGGGTCATATTTTAGTATTTTAATTAGACGATTGATTAAATCGTCAGTAATTAGGTGGTCGTTAAGAATAATTTTGCCTTTATTTATCTGTTCTTTTAAAGGGTCTTTTACTTCATTCCCAAATAAATCCAACTGTTTTTTCATTGGATTTTTTTTCACGTATCTAAGTGCAGCCACCTCGTGTTTGCATAGCCCACCACGATTGTAAGGACAGGTACAGCTTGATGTTACTTTTGTTTCCCATAGACAAACCTCTACTTTATAAGGTCTAGATGCCGAACCTTGATAAGAGAAAACATATAGAGCATCCTCGTGTTTTTTAAGATTTAAAGCAATAGTATTAGCTCGTCTCTGAATGGTAGATGTTGCATTTTTTCTTATATATTCATCGATAATCTTCATAGTCTATGTTTTATTAAACCTTTGTGCATTTGTAACTTCCAAAACACAAAAATAGATGAGATTTTATAATTTAAACTTTAGTACATGACAAAAAATACAAACCATTGATTTATCAAAAATCAATGGTTTGTATTTTTTTTGTATAAGATAATGATTTTTATTATCTTAAAATATACATTTTTCCGATATTCTTTTTGAAGTATTTAGAAGTGTTGGTTTTACGGTATTCTATTTTTTTACCGTCTTTTTTGACTAATACTTTATAAAAGTAAACACCATTCGCTAAATTATCCCCATATTCGTCTTTTCCGTCCCAATGGTAATCTGTAATGTTGGTTCCTATTCTTAAATTGGTTAATTCGTTGAGCTCTATTTCTTTTACCACTCTACCACTAACTGTAAAAATCTGAATAATAACTTCATCAGGAATGGTAGAACCCGTTAGTGTAAAAATAAATTGGGTAGAAGTAGAGAACGGGTTTGGGTAATTTAAAACTTCACTTATTGTAGATTTGTTAATTACCTCGAAATTAACTTGGTAGTCGTATTTTCCTGAGGCATTATTCGATGCATCTACCCCTGTTACTCGTAGGGTATAGATACCATCTTCTAAATGATGAGGCGTGAATAATAGCGAAGCTTTGTTATTAGGTAATTCAGCAGGAGTCCAAAATAACTGTTGATGCATAGTGGAATCCATTTCCATTATTTTTATTTCCTGTTCACTGCCTTGTTTCTTTAAATAAACAGACAGGAAGTCAGGATTATCCAAAGCTAAATAATGATTATCGTCTTTTAGTTCTATTAATATGTTAGGTTTGGCACTCACAATATCGCCATTCATAATACGTCTGCCATCAAAGGTAACATTCAGTAAAGGATTGACAATATCGGGTTTAACATAAAAGTAGCGAGTCGCTATATTGTTGAAGTGATATTGCTCGTTTTGGTCATAGCCTCCTTTTTCTTCATTAAAACCATTGAACTCAACCCAAATACTGTTTTGCCCTTGAGTATTAATTGTATTGTAAATTATGGAATCAGTTAATACATCTCCTGCAGGGTGAGGTCGTAATTTCCCTTGTTTTATACTTGTAATTTGATTTAAACTGTCTTTGATAAAGAAATGAACTTGTAACGAATCCATATTTACATCGCTTATATTTCTTGTAGAAATTGAGAACATTAAATCTTCTCCTTGATTTAGAGTATCTTTATTCATATAAAAACGAACCTTAGGGTCTATAGCTGTTTCGGGTACTTGGGTATAGAGTAAAGACCAACTTTCTAATTGAGCAGGCGTTCTATAAAGGTCATCTTCTGTAAAAAACTCTAGTTGTAAATAAGGGTAGGTTCTAGCATCAACGTAATTCTCTAAATTTAAGATAGCTAATGAGTCTTTATCAATGCCGTCGAAAATAATACGTTCTGTTTTATCCCTTTTAAAAGCAGTCATTTTAACAAGTGCTTTCTTCTTAGACTTCTTTTCTTTATAATCCCAATAAAAGGCATTCCATTTTAGTGCAGGACCTATTTTAGGACTGGTAATGTAACCTTTGTAGAAGTTAGACCTTAGGTTTTTTTCCAAAGAAATAGCATCTATACTGCTGTTTCCAATTCGTTCTTCTGAGAAAGAGATATTGCCTTTTTGAGTTAATAAGATATAAGGGATATTATCGTCTATATTTCTAAAGTCGGAGGCAGGGTAGAGTTTTTCTATAGCTAGCTTTAGCTTTTCCGGTACTTGTTTAAAATTACCATTCCATACTGAATAAATTAGAATATAATAATTATCGGGGATTTGGTCTAGCATATCAGCCATACTGTTCATTTGTGTTTCGTTGGTTGTGGTAAATTGGAAATACAAGTCTGCACGGAAACGAGAAGGGCATTTGGGGAAATCTCTATGACCGAAATTCTGTCTATTGGATTTCCACACTTCTAAATTAACAGGGTCTATTACAACAACATTAAAAGCAGGTAGGGTAGAGCAAGAATTATCATCTCCTAGGTCGTCAATCCAAAAACCTACTTGGTTTAAGTTACCTACCGATACAGAGCCTTTGTTTTTACAAAGTAATTTTTTTGGGGTAAAGGTAAATTCAAATTTTTGTTGAGGTTTAACATAATTGATAAATTTGAACTTATCATCTTTAAATTGATGAAAATGAGCTTGTGACCAACCTTGTTGATTCTTTATATACCTGAAAGATTGCTCTTTCCATAGATTAGAACCTAGTCGGCTAACTCTCCAGAAATAAACGGTGCTGTCCTGTAAATCAAAAGGTAATTCCCAAGAAGTTATACCTCCGGAGGTTGGTATGGTTTGTTTTCTAAGGAAAGGAGAGGAGAAGCTGTCGTTGGTATCTATTTCAAAAACAGCATCAAAATCTTCTATAAAAGGGTCTCCGGAAGAAGCTATTAAAGATTGTTTTGATTCACCTACTACTGAGAAGTTATAAGGATATAATGGTAATAAATTGGTAGAACGTACCAAAAAATTAACTTCACAAGTATTGTTTTGCTTAGAGATTTCTTCTATCTGAGAATAGTAATCTAAGCGAATAAATAGCTTATTAATACCAACAGATTGTTCCGCTAAGCAAGGCAACTTAATAATGTTTTTTTGTGTAAATAAGCATTGGGTATTAAGTATTTGGTAAGTATTAGTTTTGCCATTGGGTAAGGTTCTTTGTACAGAAACAAAGAAGGTGTCATTGACGGCTTTAGCCCAGTTATGAAACGAAATCTCTACTTCAAAAGAATCTAAACTAGTAGAAACAATTTCCGGAATTAGTTTTACATCTGTTTTATTGATAGCTAAATCTGCTTTTTCATAATAGTTTAAAATAATAGAGGGATCACCGTGTAGTGTATTGTCATATACGTTTTTTTGTACTTTATGAGTTGAGCGTTGAACGTAATTGAGGTAGGAGTTGTTGATAATGTCTCCTAAGCAAGCGCCATATTTTTTGTAAGCTATATTCTGATAAAGTTCTTTCGATAATTTATGCAGTTCGGAAGTATAACCTAAATCTGATGCTGCTAAAAAAGCAATAGCTCCTTTGTTTTCTATTAAAACCCATTCTTCACTAATAGAGTTGTTGCTACTGTAAATATTTCCTGACAAACAGGAGTTAGCCATTATTAAGGGGTATTTCCCTCTATTGTTGTATTTTACAGGTCTATCAATGTTTTTGTCGAAACCATTGGCAGAACCGTGTCCAAAGAAAGTCATTAGAGAAATACCACTGTTGAGTAAATTTTCTACTGAGTCAGAAGAAGAAATCTGTATGGGTTCTGAATTTTCTTTGAAAAAAGAAGTTACAGTTCCTGCAATTACAGTATCCTCATAGATGCGTTTATATTCTTGTAAATAATTTTTGAAAGAGCTTTGTTCGTAAGATGTTTTTCCACCTCCTAAGTGTAAGGCTCTTTTTCTCCATATTTCTAAAGCACTATGTGATTCGTAGTCTTTAACTTTGTTGAGGTAAATATCAACATCTTCATTATTTCTTGCTGACAAACGTCCTACAGAAGCATAACTGGAAAAACCTGTAGAATCTATGTTGGAGCAAATAGCTACATCGCTTGGAGGGTTACCCATTGGAGGTATTAAACATTGCTTAAATACATCTCGTTTTTTTCGTGTCGTTGCAGAAGGGTAGCCTTTTCCTACTAAAAATAGCTTTTTGTTGGTGGAAGGGTAGTGTTCATCAATGTATTTAACAAAATAACGAATGGCTAAAGGGTGTTTATTGACTCCGTAGGCAAATTGGTTGTAAAGTTGATTGATATCGGCTGTTAATACTTTGTGTCCTTTGGAACGGCGTTCTTCTGCATATCGTATGGCTGATTCTTTTAATTGATTATGGTAAATCAAGAGGTAATCCGGTTCTTCTGCTAAATTAGAAAAGTCTTTGAATTTAACTTTTTGGAGATGTTTGGGCTCTAAAGAAGCTATTAAAGATTCACTTGATAGAATGTAATGTTGGTGTTCGCTGTGGGGTAGGGTGAAAAATAAATCGCTACCATTGGTTACGCCAATAATTCTTTTTCCTGATTCTTCATTATATAGAATCGGATTGTTGCCTTGATAGTTTTTAAAATGAATAAAAGAGGTCTCGTTTAAAGAGGGGGTGAAAAACTTGAATGTTTGATTAGGGCTTAATGTTTGGTTATGCTCGTATTCTAAATTTATGTAGGATACAACATTGATGTCCGGAGTAAGGTTGTCTTCTCCAAAAGCATTGAATTTAAGAGTAATATTGTTGTTTAGAATAGAGTCTGCACGAATGGTAAAAGAGTTTTTAACTCCTTCGTAGCCCTCGTATAAGTCCTTGGTGTAATAGTTGTTTCTAAAGGAAATTTTGGTAGTATGAGCTACATCAGAAAACACTTGTGAGTTGGGGATTCCACAAATAGAGTACTCTACTTTTAGGTTAGAGTTGCTTTTTCTTTGAGGAATAGAAAATGTTTTACTTACAGGGGCATTTTTAAAAAAGTGTTTATTGTCAAACCAACCTTTTCCTGATGAATAAATAGGAACACGTCTTCCCCAATAGAAAGTGGATGTATAGCTGTAAATATCTTTAACTTTTATGTTAGAGTATTCGGGGTAAGTATTATAGTTATCAGATTGAATTGTGGAATAGCGTTTTTTGGGGTTGGGTGTATTTTCCCAAGTAATGAAATAAGAAATACTGTCGTTAATTTGACTGTAGTATGGGTTATTTTGAAAGACAGGCTTCTCGTACATTGCCGTATCTAATGCTCCGTCATTTTTTTTACAATAAAGTTCTATATAGTCACCTGAATCAAAACTGTAATCATTTTCTCCCTTAATATAAATATACTGTTCTTCTCCTCTTGCGAATACCTGTATGTTTTTAGGATTCACGGTTGAGAAAGCATTAAGAGTATTAACCAATTGGTCTCGGTCTATTCTATATACGCCTGTTTTGGAAACTTTAAAAGCAACATATTGTTGGTTAGGTTTAATCCAACTGTTAGGATCTTGGGCTGTAGATGATAGCGATAAACTTATAATGATAAGTAGAAAATATAAGTGTAAACGTTGCATTATTAATTAATAAATTGGTTGTAAATAATCTACAAAGGTACTTATTTAAAGTGTTAAATAAGCCTTTGTAGATTATTTTTTGAAAAAAAGAATGTTTAAACCTTTTGGAGCTTTTATTTTTTGATGAGGGTAATGGCGTGAGCTTCAACTCCTTCTTGGCGACCAACAAAGCCTAATTTTTCGGTTGTAGTGGCCTTGATAGAGATAAATTCAGCGTCCATTTCAAGCACCTGAGCAAGGCGTTGTTTCATAGCTTCTATGTGGTCTTTTAGTTTGGGTTTTTGTAGGCAAATAGTACTGTCTATATTCACAATAGAGTAGCCTTTTTCAGCTATTAAACCTTGTACTTTTTTTAAGAGTATAGTGCTGTCAATATTTTCGTTATCAGCAGATGTGTCTGGAAAATGATAACCTATATCTCGCATATTGGCAGCTCCCAGTAGGGCATCGCAAATAGCGTGTATTAATACATCGCCGTCAGAGTGAGCAACAGTGCCGACCGGAGATTCTAGTCTGATGCCTCCTATAATTAAACTTTCGCCTTTGGCTAATGCGTGAACATCATATCCTTGTCCTATTCGTAAATTCATATTGTTTTAATGTAAGAAAAGGCTTTTACTATTTATTATTTTGTCTTACATAAAATAACAAATGGTATTAGCCTTTTTTTAATATTGTTTAAAATAAATGGGGAGTTTTTTGTTCTCCTTATAAAGCTGCTAAATCAAAACTAAGACTAAATCTAAGTATGTTTTTAAGTGGGTTATTGCTTCCTCCCGAAGCAATTAAGTAAGAAAAGTCTAGTTGAAATATATTATATTTAAGACCGGCACCTACCGTAAAAAATTTACGATTACCTTTGTTTTCAGCTTCGTGAAAATATCCTGCTCGTAAAGCAAATTGTTTTACGTACCAATACTCCAAACCTACAGCCCACATTACTTCTTGCAGCTCTTCTTTTAAAACACTTCTTGTTCCGTCTGACCCTAATATACCGGGTGCATCGTAAAATGATTGGAATACAGCTGTACCCGAAGAAATATCAGAAGATTTTCCGTATTTGATTTGTTCGTATGGGTTTCTAACAGTGTCACCCATTTCATTAATTTCATTTACTCTATAGTAAATAGGAGTAGAAGGTACTAAAAGTTTAGAAAATTCTACAGAACCCATAATGCTGTTATAGTCATCTAAATTGATAGTTAAAGCAGCTCCTAAACGCATTTTGGCAGGTACAAAGTCTTTGTCTATAGAATTGTAAGAGATTTTACTGGCTAAGTCGTTAATACTAAGTCCTAAAGCTAAGTTTCCGCTTTTTCCTGATAAATTAACATCATTTTGGTAGAAGATACCCATATCAGCAGAAAAAGCGTGACCGGGTTGTATATCATCAGAAACACCTTCAACCAAGTTAGAATAAATATGACCCAGAGAAGCACCAATAGACAGCTTATCTGTTAAAAAACGGCTATATCCTAATTTGGTAGATATTTCGCGAGGACGATGAGTTTTTATGTATTGAGCTTCTTTGTCGGTAAAATTAATATCTCCTAAAGAAAAATAGGTTAAAGCAGCGGATAAGGTTTGCTTATCGTCTATTTTCATATAGCCTGTCAAATAAAGCAAATTAACATCTTTTACTAAATTGGATAACCAAGGGGTATAAGAAAAAGACACTCCGTATTTGCTTTTTAAGAAAGGGTATTTGGCTATATTATATTTCATAGAATTGATGTCAGCAGAGGTAGCTACACCAACATCTCCCATACCTCCTGCTCTTGATTCCGGAACAATAGTTAGAAATGGAACCGCTGTAAGAATAGGACGTCCGTGGTCTTTAAAATCAAAAATAGATTTAGATTTAGGAGTTTCTTTTTGAGCGAAAGTGGTGAAATAAAAGCATATTATGGTTAATGCTAAAACAATTTTTTTATTCATTATTGTGTGTTTTTGTAAAATTAATTGCTTCTTATAAATTTAAAAATCAAAAAAATAATTTGCAAATATATTAAACTTTAGCTGTTTTTAAAGTAAAAATATTTAAATATCGCTTTGCTTTTGACAAACCTTGAAAAAAGTCCTCTTAGAACGTCAAACTTATTTATTTATTGTTGTCTTTTAAATGATTTTTGTTTTTTATTCTGAAGTAACAGCTAATAGGGTAGTGGTCAGATAGATTAACTTCGTATTTCTGATAGTTGTAGCTTTCTAAGTCGTTTGAATACAGAATATAATCTATTCTGAATGACGGAAAATCGCCTTCGTAAGTATGGCTCATTCCATATCCTGTTTCAACAAAAGCATCTTTTAAATGATGACTTATTTGATGGTAGGTGTATGAATGAGGCGTATCGTTGAAATCGCCGGTTAAAATAACGGGATAGGGACTGGCATTAATCATACTCGAAATTTTCTCAGCTTGATAAGAACGCTTTATTAAGGCTGTTTTTAAACGTTGAAAGACAGGTTTGTAAAGGTCTATTTTTTCTTTTTTAACTTGAGGCTTTCTTACGGTTTTATAATCTTGATAAGAAAAATGATATGATTCTAAATGACAGTTGAATATGCGAATGGTATCTTTCTGAGGGGTGAGGATATCACAGTAAAAAGCGGCATTGGAGGTATTAGGCAGGTTTATTTTTTGAGAGTTGATAATGCGATATTGACTCATTATAGCGATGCCAAAGTGGTTGTTAGGAGTGGGGCTATTGGTTTCTTCAATATAATAGTAGGGCATATTAAGGCGCTTGGACAGTTCTTTTAGTTTGAATAATTTATTGTCGTGATAAAACTCTTGAAAAGAAATGATATTGGGTTGGGAGCGCTTGATAAAATTAATAATGGAATCTTTGTTTCGGTCTTTGTTTTTCCAGTTATAAAGGTCGAACACTTTTACGTTGTAGGACATTAACTTAAAGTCATTGGCTTGTATTGTTTCTTCTTTAGAAGGCATTACTTGTATTTGTAAAAGAATAGCATTCCAATTCAAAAGGATAATAATTAGGTGTATAATAAAAAGCTTAAATTGTTTGAAAAAGAGTAAAAGAAAACTGAATAAAATGAAAGTCAATATAATGTAAGGAAATGCCATCCCCAATAAAGATATGATAATAGATATGGAAGGTGGGGTATATTGAGCTAAAAAAGAAAGCAATAAAGCTGTAATTAATATAATATCAATAAAGTAAAGTAAATATTTAGGCAGTTTCTTTAACATATATTGTCGGCTAATATTTTATATTATTTTAGTTAAAATGAAGGCTGTCTGAACTGAATTTTGAAATTGTTTTTGTTTGGTATCAGACAGCCTTAATAGGTAAAGGGTAATTTTTATTCTTGCTGTGATGTGGTTTTTAGACCACGTTTCTCCAACAAAGGTTCTATATTGGGTTCTTTACCTTTGAAGTTGATAAACATCGTCATTTCATCTTCAGTACCACCTTTAGATAATAATTTATCTCTTAGAGCTTGAGCCGTTGCAGGGTCAAATAGTCCATTCTCTTTGAAAGAATCGAATACATCAGCATCTAAAATAGCAGACCAAATATATCCGTAGTAGCCGGCGGCATAACCTCCCTCAAAAATATGAGAAAAATAGGGGCTTCTATAACGTACAATAATTTCAGGTATTAATCCCATTTTATTTAAGGAAGCTGTTTCAAAAGCATTAACATCAAGCTCGTCTTGTGTTTCGTTAATGGTGTGCCAATCCATATCTAAAATGGCAGCAGCTAAATATTCAACTGTAGCAAATCCTTGATTAAATTTAGAGGCCTTATCCATTTTCTGTAATAGACTGTCAGGAATGGTTTCTCCTGTTTGATAGTGTTGAGCAAAACTTTTTAGGACTTCGGGTTCTGCCACCCAGTTTTCCATTAATTGAGAGGGTAACTCTACAAAATCTCTAGCAACAGAAGTGCCTGCTAAAGAGGCGTAGGTCGTGTTGGATAGTAAACCGTGTAGTACGTGACCAAACTCGTGAAATAAGGTTTCAACCTCGTCTAAAGTTAATAAAGAAGGTGTGGATTCTGTTGGTTTAGAAAAGTTACAAACCATCATAATTTGAGGCACAACTCTTTTGCCGCCTTTTTTGGATTGTTCTCTGAAAGAAGTCATCCAAGCGCCGGCTCCTTTTGAGGCTCTAGGGTGCCAATCGGTGTAAAGAATGCCTAATAAGGATTGGTCTTTGTCATATACTTCAAAAGTAGCGACATCCGAATGGTATTTGTCTATATTATTGACTTCTTTGAAGCTTAAGCCATACAGCTTATGAGCCACATCGAAAGCGCCATTGCGTACTTTTTCTAATTGGAAATAAGGGCGTAAAATTTCATCGTCTAAAGCGTACTTTTGTTGCTTTAATTGATTGGCATAATACCACCAATCCCAATGTTGAAGCGAAAAAGTTTCGCCTTGTTTGTCGATAATAGCTTGTAAGTCTTTGACTTCTTCTTTAGCATTGGCTAAAGCGGCTGTCATTAATTGATTGAGTAATTTACCTGCTTTTTCCGGCGTTTTAGCTGTATTGACATCTAATATATAAGAAGCATAATTTTTAAAACCTAGTAAATGAGCTTTTTCTACCCTTAAATTAACCATTTCTTTTAGAATGGCTTTGTTGTCGTTGGCATTGTTGTTATTGCCTCTGTTAATGTAGGCTTGGTGCATCTTTTGGCGCAAATCTCTGCGGGTAGAGTTTTGCATAAAAGGCCAAATAGAAGGGTAGTGTAGTGTGAATAACCACTGACCTTCTTTGCCTGCTTCTTTAGCTTCTAAAGCGGCAGATTCTATCACCGATTCAGGCAGTCCGTCTAAATCTTCTTTTTGGTTTATAAAGAGCTGGAACGCATTGGTTTCTGCCAATACATTGTTTTTGAATTTTAAAGATAAATCGGCTAAACGAGTATTGATAGCACGTAATTTTTCTTGTTCTTTTTCATTCAGCAAAGCGCCTCCTCTAACAAAAGAACGATATAGTTTTTTCAGTAAAACGGTTTGTTCTTGAGTTAAGGTTTCTTGGTCTTGATTGTCGTAAACAGTCTTGACACGTTCAAATAGCGCTTGGTTAAGTTTTAGGTTATCTTCGTGCTCAGTGATTAGAGGAGTAATAATCTCCGCTACCTTATCCATTTCAGAATTGGTGTTGGCACTGTTTAAATTGAAGAAAAGAGAAGAAATACGGTCTAATAAATCACCTGAATGTTCGTAAGCTTCTATGGTGTTTTTGAAATTAGGCGTTTTTGTATTGCTAATAATTGCTTCAATTGCCTCATTCTGTTCTTTTATGGCGGCTTTAAAAGCAGGCTCATAATCAGATTCTTTTATTTTTGAAAAAGGCGGAGTTTGGTAAGGCGTATCCCAAGTCTGAAGTAAAGGGTTGTTGCTCATTTTGTTGTCTATTTTGTTGTGAGAATGATCCGTTTGACAAGCGCTCATTGAAAATAAGACACTTGTCGCTATCATTAAATTAATAAATGGTTTCATTTTATTTTGAAATTAATAAGGTAGCACAAAAATAGACATTTTTTCAAGAATGGCTTTAAAGTTGAAAATTTATAAAGCTGAATCTTAAAATTTCTCTATAAATCAAATGTTTAACTCTTAGTTTTTAATCCCTTTTCCGAAAGCAGCTTTTGATTTTTCTCCAATAATCTTAGAGAATATGGTTTTAAAACCTGCCGTTTCAAATAATTGTTTCAATTTTTTATCATCAACACTACCGCCTTCTTTAGGTTTTCCGTAATATTTCATAAATTTATAAAGCATTTTAATAGCATCAAAAAACTTCATCCCTCTGAATGTAAAATCAATGACTAAGACTCTGCCATTGGGTTTTAATACCCGATGCGTTTCGGCAAGTGCTTTTTCAGGATGATTAATAATGTGCAATAAATTGGCCATAAAAACCGTGTCAAAACTGTTATCGGGATATGGTAATTCAAGGCAGTTGGCTTGTTCAACTTTTATGCTTGGAAAATCCTTTAATCGTTTTTTGGTTTCCTGTACCATTTCCTCTGACCAATCAGTTACAGTTAGGTTTTTGGCATTCTTTACCAATATTTTGGAGTAGGTGCCATTGCCACAAGCCAATTCCAAGGTATCGCCCAAATCCGTTTCCTTACTCAATTCGTCCACTACAATTTGCATAGACGCTTTGCCTATTATTTTGTTGTTTTTCTCCTCAAAATCACTGGCACTTTTAGACCAGAATGTTTCTTTTTGTTCCATTATATTAGGTATAAAAATAATTGTTTTTTAATCGTATTTTGATAATATTCCATTTTTAATCTTAAAATCAAATCTACCTTCTGTATATCTTACATTAGGATATGTGATTTCGAAATAACCGGAAAAAACATTGTCCTTACGAGTTATATGAATATATGATTCTGAATCTGTTAAAGCATCTTTGATATTAGTGTACTTGCCAATGCCTCCATCATATTTAAAGCTAAAATCAACTTCTATATCATAAGAATATGCCCTCACTTTAATCGTAGAGGTAGTGCTATCATACTTCATTGAGACATAGTTCAATTCTTCTTTTGAAAAAAATTGTTCATTACAATTGGTATTAACATAAAAGGATTTTCCATCAATCTTACACCCAAAGGTATTAGCTCCTATTTGTGTGACAGGAGGCAAAATATCTTGGTCGTATTTACTACAACTTGATAGTAATACCGCTAGCAATATGATTATTTTATACGAGAGTTTCATATTTGTTTTATTTTGTTTTTAAAGAGAAATGGTATTTTAATTTAATGTTTATGAAATGATTGTACAGAAGATTGGTTCTTAAGTGATTTCTGAACCTTAGTCTAGAAGTACCCAACTGAAAATATATACCTATATTATCTTTATGACATCCCAATATTAATGAACTTTCTAGGTTAAAAGAGCTGTTAATTTGATAGTTGCTCCTGATATAATCATCATTAAAAAAAGAATTATATGATTTTATATCTCCGTAGAAATGATGCGAAAATTTAGCCATTGCACCAATCGTAAAAAACGAGAATTTTAGCATTAATACCCCTTGTACAAAAGGGCTTATGTATTGGGTTTTTGTATAAGTAATATCGTTTCCTTTAGGTTTTATAAATTGAATATTATCATCTATAAAATTAATATCAAATCCTCCCAATAAAGAGGTATGTAACAAGTTATGCTTCTTATATATTCCTATTGCTGTAGATAGTGAATAATTATTCTTTTTTACCCTATATTTATAGAGTTCATCTTCTTTATCAAAAATCAAATCATTTTTATATTTGGTTTTTGAAAAAATATCAGCGGTAAACGAAAGAGCAACAAAGCCTAATTTATTGAAACTATATGATGCGTCAAAATTAACTCCTTCTTTATAGTAATATCCCAGATTCAGTTCTAATTGATTTTCAGATGAATGATAGGGCAATAAGGCACTTTTGTAAATAAATAAATGATCTGTTTTGTTTTGTGCGTTTAATAGATTTGTAAACCATAATACGCTTAAAAACATTATGATATGACGTTTCATTTTTTATTCAGTTTATGATGATAACTTTTGGAATGAATTATTAAGCTCCTGCAAATTTATATTCAGTTTGAATATCTTTGGTTAAGATAGTAAATAATTCATTGGTTAATCTATCGGCTAAATCCATAGCAGATTGCATTGTTTTTTCTGAAAAATCTTGAATTAAGGCTTTCGCTTTAAGAGGTTGCTTTTCTACTATCTGCATATATTCATACTCCATTTCTTTTTGGCGTAGATCGGTTTCTTCCTCCTATTTTAAATATGCTTTTTGTATGATAGGAGCATATTGTTTAAAATTGACCATACCTAAGGTTTGTACTTTACGGAATTTCCAATAAGCAGAATCCTCACTGCATTGGTCATTTCCTTTGCTAAAGGCTTCTAAATAGTTTTCCATACCTTGATAGAAAGGAATAAACACGCCTAAAGTAGCCATACCTATATTGACATAGTTGATTTCGCCAATTTCAGCCGGAAGTTCAGGGCGAACTTGTAATATGTGTGTTTGTGTGGTTCTAAAAATAGAAACAGGACGATAAGGTTCTTTCGGATTATTGTTGAAATAAGGGTCGTGAGATGTATTTTGATAATGAAAACGAAATACTTTACGAATGTCCGAAATTGTCAATTTTTGTTTGGCTTGGGCATATACCGGAAAGGTGTTTTTAGTTACATCATTTTGAATATCGGGACTCAACATTTTTTGGATACCCCAAACACGAGGGTAACTGTAGGTGGTGTCCTCTTTTTCGTCTCGGGCATAAGCCTCGTGAAAATCAAATGCACCTTTAGAAGGGTCGTATAGTTGATGCTTGATAGCAAAGTCAATTAAATCGGCAGATGCCATATAATTGTCTTTATCTTCAGGGTCGTAGGTTCTGAAACGTCCTTGGTTACCGGTGATAAAATAAACTTCATCAGGAATGCGACAAGCCAACCAACGGTGTCCGCAGGCCGTTTCTAAATACCAAATTTCTTTGTTATCAACAAAAGCAACTCCAAAGCCTTCGGAAATACCGTGCTCCTCTATTAATGCCCCTAAGCGTTGAATACCTTCTTTGGCTGTTTTGATATAAGGTAGTACGATGTTAAAAACACCATTTTCTCCAACGCCAGTTTCTAATAGAGGGTCTGCCGATAAGGCTTTATCTCCGCAAGAAATACTTTCGGTAGCACTCATTCCCACATTGGCAGTATTAAAGCCTGCACTTCCCCAATGTCCGGCTAAAACGCATCGCTCTATGGCGGTATAGCCTAAGGCTGTTTTAGGTAATTGACATTTAAAAGGGCTGTCGAGGGCTTCAAAACTTTCTGCACCTTCATTTGTATCTTTATATTTTTTAAAATGTCTTGCAACAAGAGCGTTAGAATCCGCAGAACGTGCTACAATCATAGATTTGTCTGACATCATTTTTTGACCTACCAATATGGTAGTACATTGTGTTTTATCTATCATAACTTTGATTTTAAAATTTTGTGTTTTCAGCTATCAATTTATCGTTGCCATTACAGCAATCGTATCCCATTTGTAAAGTAATATGGTTGATATTGAAACTATGTTTTAGTAAATGTTCTATTTCTTGTTTTATTTTCATCATTTCTACCATATTTACGTTATTTTTTAAATTAACGTGAGCTTCAAAGAATGTTTGTTTATCATTCAATTTCCAAATATGTAAATGATGTATATTATCCACTTCTTTTAATTGTTCTACTTGGTGTTTTATTTCTTTAATATTGATGTTCTTAGGTACGGTTTGCATTAAAATATCTACGGTTTGTTTAATAACATCCCAAGTGTGGTAAATAATGTAGATACCCACTAAAACCGTAATTAAAGGGTCTAACCAATCAATATTCCATAGCCAAATAGCTAAACCTCCTAAAATAACTGCTACTGAAGATAGTGTATCGCCCATTAAATGCAAATAAGCCGCTTTGACATTGAGGTTGTGTTCTTTATCTTTGTTGAGAATAAATACAGATATTAAATTGGCTAACAGCCCAAAAGAAGCAACAATTAGCATCATTAAGCCTTTTATAGGCTCGGGATGAGTAAAACGTTCGTAAGCTTCTACAAATAGGAACAAGCAAATAGCGATTAATACTATTCCGTTGAATAAAGCCGCTAATATTTCTACACGTTTGTAGCCGAAAGTGTGTTGCTCATCAGCCCGTTTTCTACTGCGTTTGCCTGCTAAGAATGCAATGAATATAGCAGATGAATCTCCTAAATTGTGTAAAGCATCAGAAAGTAAAGACAAACTGTTAGAAATTAATCCACCAACTACCTGAACTAAGGTAATGGAAAAGTTTAGAATAGTTACCCATAGTAGCTTATGGTCACTCATATTATCCACATCGTGATGATGGTGATGATGTCCATGATGGTGGTGACCATGATGATGACTATGCCCATGCTTATGATGATGGTGGTGATGTTGTTCTTTATCTTCGTGTGAATGATAATCTCCCATTGTTATTTTATTTTAAATCTTTTACAATCTATTTTGCAAAGTAATATAAAAAGAACAGTGTTCGCAATACCTAAAAGTTGGGATTTTTAAGGTTAATGTTACGTCTTTTTAATATTAAGCGTAGCTAAGTTTTGGCTTTTAGGGTTTAAAGTAAATTATTTAAAGTTTGCTATCTTATAGCCATAGTGTACATATTACCTATCAATTGTTCTTAACTAGGAATACCTTTGTTGCCCCTTTGTTGCCCCTTTGTTGCCCCTTTGTTGCCCCTTTGTTTGTTTTTTAAATATTTGATAACAAGTTTATTATTGAATTAACTCTTTTTAGGGTTGCCCCTTTGTTGCCCCTTTAATACGTGGATTGTTCCTTTGCCGGTTTCACCTTTTTTATCTAAAAAGTTGGTTTCAAGTTCTTTTAAATAATTTGATGCAGTACGTTTAGAGACTTTGCAAAGTTCTTGTACCTCCGAATTGGATATTTTTCCATTATTTTGAACAAACTGAATAATTTTTATAAACGAATCCTTTAATCCTAAGTTTTTTAAATACTCTGCATCGTAACGTTTAAACTCAACTATAAAACCTGAAAAATCAGCGTAATAATTAGGTACGGGTAAATGATTTTTTACACATTCGTTTATCATATTAATAGTGCCTCGTCCCCAAGCCTCAATATAACCACTTCTAAATAAAGCGTTAGATATTTTAGGATTATATGGCAACGACGGGTGTTTAACTCTCAATTTATCTACTGTCCAATTGAGAGGTAGTTCTCCCTGATTCCAAATTATCAGCTTATTTTCGTAAACACTTATTTGAATAGGAGCTGTACCGCTGTAATCTTTGTGTGCAATAGCATTTAAAAGAGCTTCTCTAAAAGCCGGAGGTGGAAAAGGAAACTTCTCGATTCTACTTGCTTCCTCATATCTGATTTCAGCTTTTAAATACTTCGTTTTCAGCAAATCAAGCGTTTTTTTTATTTGTTCAAAAATATTCCCGTGTACTTCATCTTGAAAACGTAAGTCATCATCAGATGTAAAAAAACCAATCTTTATAAACGCTCCTGTAAATAATTTATCAGGTTTCGGATGAAACAACAAAATACCGGCTCTTGTTATGTAATTTCCTTCAATTAAATCAAGGTTCTCTAAAATAGAATTGTTAGAGTCTTCAAGCACACTACTATCAACTCGATGACTGTTTTTACCTTTCTTACGGAAAATATCAAAGGCATTTTCGTCTAAATCGGAAACTGAAATATTAGGATAAGGCACACTATCCCACGTTTTTCCATATCTTTTTAATAAAAAATTATCAAGAGCAGAACCTTTAAGTTCTTGTTTTGTACTGCCACTTCTATAATGATATTCGCCTTTGTAGCTTACAGGGTTTGGATAAGGTTCAACCTCTATTTCAAGATAAGTTCCTTTATCGGTTTCACATAGATTAACATCTACTAAAATACCCAAAATATCTCTTACTTTGTTAGGTATATCTTCTAATAACTTCTTACTGTTTGGAATACCAACGACTTCTCCTTTGTCGTTTTTTCCGATATGAATTTTACCACCTTGTGCATTGGCAAATCCACAAACCCATTTTAGATATTCGTCTCGCCAAGTTTCTTTCCATTCTATATTTTGTTGTTCTTGCATAATTATAATCAATTCAGTGATATTTATTCGCAAAAGTAAATAATCTAGCATAGGAAAGCAATCAATTTGGGTAAAGAAAGAAAAAATATGATTGCTTGATACTTTCTTATCTTGTAGATAACTTATAATTTGTTACCTTTGTCCTTTTTAAAAATAGACCAATTTAATGTTAAGTAGAATTTTAAAAACAGTATGGTTGTTAATAGCCGTAGTATCCTTTTATGGAGCTTTAATCACCTTTAGAAATACAGGTTTTATGGCTAGTTTACCTTCTTTTTTAATGGCGGCTATTGGTGTGTTAATGTTTGTGTTAGAGCATAAACGAAGTCGAAATAAATAATTAAAAAATATGCATACTTGGTTAATAGTAGTATTAGCAATTCTTTTTTCAGCCTTTTTTTCGGGAATGGAAATTGCATTTGTTGCTTCTAATAAATTGAAGTTTGAATTAGAAAAAAAACAGAAGAAAACCTTTTCTGGAATCTTAAATATCTTTTTTAAACATCCTGCGCAATACATTGCAACTATGTTGGTTGGTAATAATATTGCTTTGGTGGTTTATGGTATATTTATGTCTATCATTTTGCATCCTTACTTGGAGTTAATGACTTCCAACGAGTGGTTATTGCTTTTGATGGAAACGCTTATTTCAACTTTTATCATATTGATTTTTGCTGAATTTTTACCTAAGGCTGTATTTCGTATTTTGCCTAATTTCTTCTTGAATCTGTTTTCTATACCTTTGGTTTTCTTTTACTTTAGTTTGTATTTGATAGCTAAGTTTTCAATTTTAATTTCCAGTGGATTTTTGAAGTTGATTACCGGTAAAAATATGACAGACGATACGCAAGAAGTATATAGAAAGGTGGATATAAACAGTTTGTTTTTATCTGAAGAAGAAAAAGATTACTTAGATGATGAAGCGGAGGAGGTAAATGTACAATTGTTTCAAAATGCTTTAGATTTTTCTGAAATTAAAATTAGGGATTGTATGATTCCTCGTACTGAAATTGTGGCTTTGGAGCAAAACGAACCGGTGGAAAAACTGACGCAGATGTTTACCGAATCAGGTTTTTCAAAAATACTTATTTATAAAGAAAATATAGATAATATAGTGGGGTATGTTCATGTTTTAGACGTCTTTAAGGGAGGTAAAAGTTTAAAAAATATGACGCATAAACTGCCTTTTGTTCCGGAGAGTATGAATGCTGAAACGTTGCTTAAAAACTTGACTTCTCATAATAAAAGTATTGCTTTGGTGTTAGATGAATTTGGAGGGACGGCAGGTATTGTAACAGTGGAGGATATTATAGAAGAAATTTTTGGTGAAATTAATGACGAATATGATGTAGAAACGGATGTGGAGCAAGTGATAAGTTCCAATACCTATCAGTTTTCAGCCCGTTTGGACATTGATTATCTTAATAAAAAATATAAATTAAATATCCCTGAAACGGATGATTATGAAACTTTAGCCGGCTTTGTATTATATAATTACAATAATATTCCGAAACTTAACGAAGTGGTAGAAATCGGCGATTATGAGATAAAAATAGTTAAGGCAAATACCACCAAAATAGAAACAGTCATATTAACCGTAAAAGATTAATTGTTCTATTATTATTTGATTAATACAATTGAAATTGACTAAAAATCATATTATTCTATTGACTTTTTCTGTTTTTTTAAGCTTAAGTTTAAAAGCGCAGTTCTACAATGGTTATAATATGTCTTTTGGGAAAAATAGGGTGCAGTATCGCCCTTTTGAATGGCATTATTTGTCGGCTAAGCATTACAATGTTTATTATTATAATGGGGGAGAAGTTTTAGCGGACAAGACCTATACTTTAATACAGCAAAAAATAGAGGAGTACGAAACTTTTTTTGAGTTTTACCTTTCAAACCCTTTTATTTTCTTGATTTATAACAATCAGTCTGATTTTAAGCAAAGTAATGTGGGGTATTTTACTTCTAATTCCGAATATAATATAGGAGGAGTTACCCAGATTTCTAAGAATAAAGCCTATTTATATTTCGAAAATGATTATAAACGTTTTGAGCAACAGGTTTCTAAGGCAGTTGCGCAGTTAATGTTGAATCAGATATTATATGGCGAAAATTTATATCAGCAAGTAAGTTCGTCAACCTTATTGTCTTTGCCTTTATGGTACACCAATAGTTTAGTTGATTATTTAGCCTCTGGTTGGAATGCTGATATTGATAGCCGAATGAAAGATGCTGTTCTGTCCGGTAAGTTTAAGAATTTTAATAGATTAACACCTAAGCAATCTAATTTGGCAGGGCAAGCTATTTGGCATTATATAGCTTTGAATTTTGGTAAAGAAAGTATTTCTAATGTGATTTATTTGGCAGGTTTAACCAAGAATATAGAAAGTGCTTATCAATTTGTCTTGGGAATGACTTTTGAGGATTTATATCAAGAGGTTTTGGCTTACTATTCGGAACAATATCAGGAAGATAAAGCATTTCAAACCTCCGAAGATAATGGCGTTGCTTTCTTAAAAACCAAAAAAAGACGGGTTTATCAGCATTTAACTTTAAGTAAAGACGGAAAGAAAATAGCTTATACTACTAACGAAAAAGGACGCTATATTGTTTGGATATACGATTTGAAAACCCATAAGAAAAAGGCTGTTGTTCGTGCTTCTCATCGTTTAAACAGAATAACGGATTATTCTTATCCTTTGTTGGCATGGCATCCTTTAGGTCAGAAATTGATTTTTATTACAGAAGAAAAAGGCGGCTTTCGTTTGAATACTTATAGTTTAGACGAAAAGAAAATTGAAAAAGACAAGATTCTTTATTTCAGTAAAATAATGAGTACTTCTTTTTCTGATGATGGTCAATATTTGGTTTTTACTGCACAAAAAAAAGGTCAGACCGATATCTTTAGTTATCATTTTTTAACCCGAACAGCTAAGGCTGTTACCAACGATAAGGCAGAAGAAAAAGATGCTCGTTTTGTTAATAATACTTCATCGCTTATTTTTTCATCGAATAGGGCAACAGATGATGTTCACTGTGATAGTGTTCAGGAGCAATACGATTTATTTTTGTATAAAAAAAATGAACCTCAACTACATCGTTTAACAGAAACCCCTTTTGTTGATGAACAACAAATTCAGGTATTATCTAACAATCGTTTTTTGTATTTAGATTCCAAATACGGAATCAATAATGTGGCTTTGTTGAAGTTTGATAGTATGGTTAGTTTTGTTGATACGGCTATTCATTATCGGTATTTTACTCATAAAAAAGAATGGACGCATCAGCCTTATAATATTTTGTCTTATCAATATTTTGATGATACTTTGTTTACTATACAACGATTTCATTCTAAAAATCAGTTGAGGAAATATGGTATTGATAAGACCACTTCTACAATACACCCTCAGGCTACTCAATGGAAGAAAAACGACACATATAGAAGAGTTCAGGAGGCTTTATATCAACATAAGCAAGACTCTTTGAGCAGGATACAAGTTGATTATCCTGACACCGATACCTCTTTGATAGATTATAATAATTATGTGTTTGATCTTAAATTTTCTGATGTTAAAAAGGGGGCTCAAGAAAAAGATAAAAAGAAGGCAGAAACACCACAATCTCAATATTATTTTACCAGCTTTTTTCATCAAAACTTACAAACGCAGTTAGATTTTGGCTTTTTAAGTCAGTCTTATCAAACATTTACGGGTAGTGGAGTGTACTATAATCCGGGTTTGAATTTGTTTACAAAATGGAGTATTAACGATTTATTTGAGAATTATCGTTTTACCATAGGAGCAAGGCTGACAGCCAATTTGAATAGTGGCGAATGGCTATTTTTGTTAGAAGATTTGAGTCGGCGTTTAGATAAGCAATATGTGTATCATAGGCATTCTTTTTTAGATGTGGCTAAAAACACTTACCGCAAGACCATTTCTAACCAATTGATGTATATTTTGAGATACCCTTTTAATGAGGTAACAGCTTTAAAGGCTACTTTTGAATATCGTTTAGATAGAGGGGTTTACAAAACTATAGATAGAAAAAGTTTGCTTTTACCAGATGAGTATAACCATTGGGCAGGTTTACGATTAGAGTATATTTTTGATAATAGTTTGCCTTTAGGTACCAATTTATACACAGGTTGGAGGAATAAAATTTTCTTTGAGGCTTATACTCAGGTTGATGAACAGTTTAAAGATTTATATGTTTTAGGCTTTGATTTTCGTCATTATCAACGCATACATCGTTCCTTAATATGGGCGAGCCGATTAGCCGGAAGCCGTTCTTTTGGGCAACAAAAATTGATTTATTATTTAGGAAGTACCGACAATTGGATTAATTTTTCTTCGCAAGTACCTGCCTTTGACCAATCGGTAAAAATCAATCACGAAATGAACTGGGCTTTTCAAGCTTTAGCTACAAATATGCGTGGTTTTTCGCAGAATGCCCGCAACGGAAATACTTTTGTGGTATTCAATAATGAATTGCGTTGTCCTGTTGTTCGCTATTTTTCTCAAAGACCAATAAGTAGTTCTTTTTGGTATAATTTTCAATTGATAACCTTTTTTGATATAGGAACTGCTTTTTCCGGTAGTTCTCCTTATTCTGACTTGAATGCTTATAATTCTATTGACCATAAAGACTCAGATTATCCGGTTTCTATTGTTATTGATAATCAGAGGTCTCCTCTTATTTATGGTTATGGTTTTGGAGTGAGAACTAAATTGTTAGGTTATTTTGTTAGAGCAGATTATGCTTGGGGAATAGACGGAGATGTGGTCTTGCCTTCCGTTTTTTATTTATCATTAAGCTTAGATTTTTAAAGTAAAAAAATGAAGTTGAATAGATTGTTTTTGAAGTGGATTTTCTTTTTGGTATTGAGTGGGGTGGGAAGTGTTTTATACGCTCAAAATTCTTACAAGGGGTTGTTTCCTTTTGAATCGGGATATTCTGATTTTATAACAGATTATAGGATAAAAGCAGTTGATAATGGAACTTTTCATATTGATTTTAAGAATCAGAACTTTCTGAAAAATGATGAATATTTTAGTGATTTAACAGCAGGTTTGACTTATTTAGGCTCTCATTTACAGCCCTCTATTCAGTATCAGCCTTATTCTAATATAAAATTAAGCTTGGGTGTTTCTGCTTTATATTTTTCAGGATTAGAGCGTTTTCATAAGGTTCAACCGGTTTATACTATTAATTATCAGCCCTCAGAGGGTTTTAATATTTTAATGGGAAGTATCAACGGAGGTTTTAATCACAGTTTGCACGAAGCCTTATACGCCTACGAAAATCCTTTTTTGCGACCTGTGGAAAGTGGTGTTCAAATTTTACTAAATAAGTTACGTTTTAAGGGGGATATTTGGATAGATTGGCGACATTTTATATTCAAAAATGCCAATCAACAAGAAAAAATAGTTGGAGGTGCTCATTTGAATTACACTTGTTTTCAGTGGGAAAAATATCAACTTAACGCTGATTTTCAGTCTTTTATATTTCATAAAGGAGGACAATATACTGTAGAGGGGCAGGTTATGAAAACGATTATCAATACCTCTTTAGGATTCAGTCTGTTACGTTACTTAGGAGATGCTTCCGAAAAAGAAAATTATTTGGGGGTACGCTATAAGCATTTTAATTATTTTGAAATAACCAGACTTTCGTACCTTCCTTATAATCAAGGGTGGTCTAGTTCATCTTCTGTGTTTATGAATTATAAGAATTGGAAAGTTAATTTAGAATATTGGTATGGAAAATACTTTATATCCTCAAAAGGTCAAGCTTTATTAATGTCTATATCGCAAACATACGGTTCTGTTAGGGTTCCTAATCCTCAGGTTCTTATGGCGAAATTGCAATGGCAAAAAGAAGTGTCTACTAATGTGTTTGTATCACTTCGTTTTGAACCTTATTTTGATATTAATGCTTTAGAATTGAATTATTCGTATTCTTTACATATGATATTTAATAGTCGATTCTTCTTGTGGAAGAAAAAATGAAAG
>PDWI01002514.1_pt1 | contig 27363 bp, 27 predicted proteins | sample 1430891 | NCBI WGS metagenome assembly PDWI01 (sample SAMN01162508, study PRJNA174530) | Oral metagenome, whole genome shotgun sequencing project. | biome: Marine environment; feature: Marine mammal; material: Swab sample of the gingival sulcus; isolation source: swab sample of gingival sulcus... | reverse complement strand
CGTTAGCACGTTTGGTTAGCGTTATTCCCAATATTTCCGATGCTTCCACAGCATCTGTTGAATACGTTTCATAAAAATCTCCACATCTAAATAGCAATATCGCATCAGGATGTTCATCTTTGATGTCAAAATATTGCTTCATCATTGGCGTTTGTTCTATGCCATTTCGTATTGTTTTTTTTGCCATATTTTTGTTTAATCTGTATGATGAATTAGAAAATCATTCCCTTTACAACACTCATAACCAAACTGTAAAGTAATATGTTTAATACCAAATTTTTCTTCAAGTAAATGTTCTATTTTTCCTCTTATTTTCATTACTTCTAACATCTCTAGATTTTCTTTAAGGTTTACGTGTGACTCAAAATGTATTTGAGTGTCATCTAATTTCCATACGTGTAAATGATGAATATTATCTATTTCAGTCAATGTTTCTACTTCTTGTTTTATTTTATTCAAATCAATGCCAGAAGGAGTGGCTTGCATCAAAATATCTACTGTTTGACGTACTACTGACCAAGTGTGATAAATAATATAAATACCAACTAACACTGTAATAAGAGGATCTAACCAGTATATTTCCCAACGCCATATTGCAAATCCACCCAAAATCACAGCAACTGATGATAAAGTATCTCCCATAAGATGTAAATAGGCTGCTTTTACATTTAGATTATCATCTTTGTTTTTATTCAGAATTATCACTGAAAGAAGATTAGCCAATAGACCAAATGAAGCAATCACTAACATGATAAGTCCTTTGATAGGGTGAGGGTCTATCCAACGTTCATAGGCTTCAAAAAAGAGATAAATACAGATAGCAATTAAAACTATTGAATTAAAAAGAGCCGCTAATATTTCTATTCGTTTGTAACCAAAAGTATGTTCTTTATCAGGACTTTTTTGACTTCTTTTCCCTGCAAGGAAGGCAATAACGATGGCAGAAGAGTCTCCTAAATTATGTACAGCATCAGAAAGTAGGGCTAAACTATTTGAAATAATTCCTCCGACAACCTGCACCAGAGTAATTGAAAGATTTAACACCGTAACCCATAATAATTTTGTGCTACTCATGTTTTTGGTGTCGTGATGGTGATGATGACCATGATGATGACCATGATGATGGTGTCCGTTATGATGATGTTCGTGTGCCATTTTTTTAAGTTATAAGTAAAAAGTTATAAGTTGTAAGTTAAAAAGTTATAAGTAAAATATTTAAAAATCTTCCATTGAAACAATATTTTTAGACAATGCATAAATTGCTAATCCAGATGGACTTTTTACTCCTGTCTTTTGTGTAATATTTTTACGATGTGTAACCACTGTATGAATACTAATGTTCAGTTTAGTAGCAATTTCCTTATTGGTATGTCCATGTATTAATTCTTTTAATACTTCCAGTTCTCTTTCAGATAATGCCTCATTATTTATTTCTTTTTTGTCATTTTTTAGTAAAGAAGAAATCGTTGTAATAATCTGTTGAGAAGTATCAAAAATAGAAAAAGAAGCCGAATAAATGTCCATATTTTGTCCGTCCATTAGGTTAGAAATAACTGCTATAATAGAAAGATTAGGATATAATTTCTGAATTTTAACTAAGTCTTTTTTATTGTTAATAAAGTATAAGGGATTGACAATAAGCATATCAATAGCGGTCTGACACTCCTCATTTTCAATGAACTCATCAAGCGAATGAATGCGTATTAATTCGTATTGTAACTCAGAATGGCGTAATAAATGTATTACGCCTTCACAAATTACATCTGATTGTTCAAAAATTGCTATTTTATGATATATTGCCATTGTTTTTTTCTATCAAAATCCCATTGGGAATCAGTATGCTTTCTTCTATAAGAGAATGAATATAAAGGTCATATTCCAATTCTAAAACAGAATTAATTAATTTTCTACGTATTGGTAAATCTCCTTCAATATTGATATGTTTGAGTAGTAGATTTTTGAAATCTCTCAATTTTATTTCAATATCAGTATGATGCTCTTTATATTCTGTTGCAGAATAGTTGAACCCTTTTGTATCAAGCCCTTCTATCAAACGTGTAAAATACGGAAAAGCAATTTCATCTTCATAAGAAAAATGTTCTATTGATTCCGTGCAATACTCTTCAAAGAATTTTTCTAAAAGTTGTAATTCACGTATTTGGTGTTTTTCTTGTAATAATTTTATCGTTTGAATAATTTCAGGATATTTCTCATTACGATAATAGTCGTGGCTATTTTTTAAGAAAGAAATCACTTTGTTCAAATCTTTTTTTGATTGAACAGGATTATTTCTGGGTTTGATACCAGAATAAAGATTAGCAATAGATAAAAGCAATGTCTGGCTAATATCTATCTCTTGGGCTATCTCTTTGAGTGTTTTATCGGCAAATTTAAAATCCACGTTAAAATGTTGCATCATCAACAATAACGAAGGATTTTCCTCTATCTGTTCAATTACTTTTCGATTGGATTGCAATATACGTTTTTCGTAATGTAGCATAAAAATAATTTTAAGTTCAAAATAACTTTACAGGGGTTCTTTTTATATTTTTAAACAAAATTAAGTATAAATTTTTATTTTTGCAATTATATCTAAGTTTATACCCTTTTATGTGTCTAAAACCATCGAACTAAATAACACTATCAGAGGCTGTTTCGCTTTTAATCATAGGTGATAACTTTTGATAAAACAGTTTTAATTAATTTGTGTGTAAACTTTATCTTGTCGTTTGAGCATAAAAATGGGGATTTTCCTTTTGCTTCTCGTCTTGCTTCAAAATAAAATACATGCCATTACGATAAGGAACTATTTAATAGAAATAATTCCTTTTTTATTTATTTTTATATACAAATTTTTAATGCCATAATGAGAACGTATCTTTGTAGATATAACAAAATTAGATTTCGTATAAAACTTAAATTGATTTATTGGATACCAAATAATATTTATATTTTGAGATTTATTAATTTCAATACTATCAGTTATTTTATAATCATTTAAATAAGTAGAATCTATGGTCTCAAAATAGTTGTTCAATATACTAACATTTATATACTCATCTTTATGGATGTTTTGTTTTTGACAAGAATTAATTAGTAATATTAAAATTAGATAACCCAGTATCTTTCGCCCAAGATAATTTTCTGTAGAATTGAAATTCAACTGATTCATTTTTAATAAATTTATTAGGGATAAATATATTTAGCCCTCCTGTTTTAGATAAAGGAATGGTATGAAAAAAATATTTTGTATGTTTGTGGTATATAATTATATCTTCTAATATATTTGATAATTTTTTTCTTGTCTTGTTATCTTCTATTTCATCTATTATACTATTTATATCAAATAAAATATCAGAATGACTTAATTCATATTGAATAGAATTCTCAAATGCCTTTTTTAGTGTTTTTTTTGTTATAAAAGGTTTTAAGGCTTCTGAAAGTAATTCTAGATGTCTTGTTTTTATAAGACTAATACTTGCAGATTTTAAGATTCCTTTTTTTGATTCATAATTATTAACATAAGTATCACAAATTGATTTATAATCTATTTCATCTTTTCCTAATAATGGTATGATGTCCTTATAAGGGAATCCAGAAGCTAATATTTCTGTTGGTGATGCTATAATATATTCAAAATTATTCTTTAATTCATAAGCAACTTCAATTGATCCCATAAGGCAAGCACCAAAGATTAAATACTCAAAATTATTTCCTTTTAAGGCATTAGATAAATCCAATATACTCATCTCTGAATCTCCTTTAGAACAAGTATTTTTATCTAATCCAAAAGTCCTCATTAATTTACTTTTATTAACATCGATTTCCCCTCTTAAAGAGGTTAACCTATTCCCTATAGGCAACCAAGAACTTCCGTGAGACCATAAAATTAATCCTCTCAATTTTTCATTTCTACTTTTAGTTAATAAAATTATATCATTTAAGATGTTTTTGAATTCATTTGGATCTGCAGAGTTTACTTCAGGATAAGCATATTCTATTTTAGAACGTATCAAAGGTAATGTGTCAGCAACAACTTGATAAAGAAGAGGTTTCTCTCTATCTTTTGTTCTATCAATATAAACATAAATACTTTGGTTTGTTCCAAAGGTACTGTATACTCCCTGTTCTAATTCATTTATGTTTTGTACTGCATAATAATCTAGATTGTTATCTGCAATCATATATAATAATAAAGCAGATTTCTTTTTATAAGTAAAATCCTTAAAGTTTTTATTGGTACAAGAAGATATCGTATACAATATTAATAATATATGTACTATATGTTTATTTAGCATTTATTTTTTATAATATTTTTTTTAATAAAGATAGATATATAAAGGGTATAACTCTAAACTTTATCAGAATAAAGGTAAGATAGGAACTGTTCCTTTATTATAAAAAGTTTTATTAGGTAATAATATATTAAACATTTTTATATTTTTTGATTTTAAGAATGATTTGTATTCTTCATTTGCATTATCAACCCCAAGTAATTCTAATGAGTAGTTAACATAATCAAAAAATAACTGATTACTCTCATTCTCATAGATGGATAAAATCTGATCTATACTAAAAGGGATATCTTTATTTTTAAAATTACCTAATTTATCAGTATATAGTTCTATTTTTTTTTCTGTTGATTTGAAAGAAACCATATCATCCTTTTTATTATAATTTTCAATAGCATTAAAATATAAGTCCTTGTTAGGTGCTAGTTCAGGTTTTAATAAGTATAATAAGGGGACTCCTTTATAAATAGGTTTTGGATATAAATCAATCATTGTGAAATTATTATCATCATTTTTTTTTGTTTCTAATCTTTGTGTTCCTATTACTGCGAATTTAATAGTTTGATTTGAAAGATTTTCCAAACAAATATATTCTGCTCCACCTTCATCAAAATTATGTTTTATTTTTCTAACACCTTTTATAAAACGATGTTGTAAAAAACTTTTTGAGACAAAATCTAAACTATCGTATTCTATAATAGCATTTTTCATCTCAAGAACATAAGGTGTCCGTATTGTATCTTCTATTAATTTATTAGAGATTCCGTTATCTGTTTTACAATATGATATACGAATATTGGCAGGAGTATTGCTAGAAATAATGATAATATTTCTATTCGTTATTACTGTCTTATTAAGACTTATTTCTTCATACTCTGTTTTAGTGCAAGCATTAGTGCTTATAAGGAATATAAGAACTAATGTAAGTTTATATATTTTTTTCATGTTTTTTTGCATTTAGTCCCAAACCATTAGCCAAGGATTCCACCAATCTACCCGTTGGTAGTTGTTTTTATTTTTTGCATTATTAGGTATCCCTACTTTTGCTCCATTATCTATTTGAAGAAAATAATAGTTTCTCCATCCCCAAGAGCCTGTTTGTTTAGCCCCGTATGCAAGTGTCCAATGCAATGATAATCCGACATTACACAATCTTAATGCAGGTTTACCATAATGTTTAATTTGATCATAAGCACACATGTCTTGATATAAAGGAATTGGGTTTATCCATATTTTTCCTTTTGAAGCAATAGGCATAGACCAACTCATTTCAACCGGAGTTAAGGGTTTACCGAATAATCTTAAAAAAATATTTGAACCATAAAGTGAGTGCTGAATATCTAATTCTCCAAAAGTGGCAGCACAACTTTCAAAGAAATCATATTTATCTTTTTTTTGGTTTACATACACAATATAACCACAAGCCCAAGGTCCACACCATCCGCCTCGTCTATAACTATATTTTTCTTTGTCATATTTCTTAAGATAATGAAGACTTTTATCAACTCTGCTAAATATTCTTCTAAATAATCTGCCAAAATATTTACTATCTGACGTAATTTCGGAGTCATCTGCTTCTAATAATGCTTCTTCGTGTTCACTAAGAGTATTCCAATAATTTTTTGTTTCTTTTTTGTTCTTTTCTAATCTAACAACCATTGAATCTCTTACATCTGCTATATTTACCTGTTTTGATAGGTTTATTTTATTTGCTATCTTGGAATTATGTAGCAATGATTGTGGAATGTTAGAAAAAACTTTTTCCTTTTCTTTTTCTTTAACAATAATTTGAGGAAGTACATTTTTTTCCATATAATCTATTATTTGAATCCCTTCTAACTCTTGTATATTAGATTGTTCTATATCATCGCCATTAATATCAACAACTTTATGAGGCTTATCACCAAATTTAGATTTTATACCGACATATTTGTCTCCTTTCCAATCCATAAAAATAGTAGGAGTACTACTGTTTGATGATTTGGATAAAATTGTGTTATACTCAAATGTTTTACTGTAAACACCTTCAATAACAGTACTATGCTCTTTTTTTGCATATGTTCTAACAGTTCCAATAAACTTTTTCTCTGCATCATATACGATGAAGTCATAATATCTTGGTTTAGAATTTAAGTCGTAGATAGTAATAGGTAATTCTGATAATTGACAACCAGTCCAATTCATATCAGACATTAATCCTGTTTCTTTTAATTCTAAAATTGAAATTTTGCGAGTTAGTTCAAAATCTACCACATTTTCTAATATCATTGATTTAAGTTCTTTTTTATCCGAAAATGGAAAATTAATAGAAAAATTCTTTTGATTGTTTTCTATTTTTTGTTCTAAGATCTCATTCGTTAATGAATCTTGTGAACAAGAATATAGCCCTAAAAATAATAATATTATTAAATTAACATTCCATTTTTTTGTATAAGTATGTTTCATAAATATTTATTTTAATAGTTAACAAAAATGCAATATAATTTACAAAATTAAATATTTTTTATAACAGGTATAAATGTTTTTTAATCCTATTTATTCATTTTGTTCTTTTTCAAATCAATAGACACGAATAAATAATCTTAAATAACTTTCTTGAAATTACTCCATAAATCTTTAAATATAATCCCAACATGCAAATTATTAGTGGATTGATTATAATTGATTAAATCTTCTGAATATCCTCCAAAATATTGTACATATAGATATTGATTATACTGACTTGAAATCCTAACCCCTAATCTAATTTTTGCAAATCCTGTCAATTTGTCTTTATACGCAGGTTGTAAATCAACTTCAACAAAAGTTTTTTTTAACGGACGATAAATTATTCCTAAAGAAGCATATCCTCTATAAGAAGTAATATCTTTATTATCTTTCAAACTCTCAATAGGTAACTACGTTTTTACACGAAATTGTCATCTATAACCAATTGGTTTCATATAATGAAGTGCTACATAATTTCAACTTCGTGATTCTGTTCCACTTCTACCATTAGATTCGTGTTCAATAGTTAAGCCCAAAGCATTGAATCACCCCCCCCCATTTTATCAACAAATAATTTTACGAGCCCAACAGCAGGATTATAGTTCGTTTCACAAAAAGGAGCAAACTTTTGGTAAATATTCCAAAAGGATTTTTGCTTATAACTAACAAAAGGAAAAAATCCAAGAGGCAATTTCATATTAAGAAAACTATAATTAAATCCAAATTTTATTTTTACATCTTCTGCATCTGATAAAAACCGAGTCGTTATAAAATAACTATCTCCCGACATCATAAATTTCGGTTGATTTTTAAGCAATTCTACCTCATTCTTTTCTTGTGCAAAAACACATTGTGAGAATAGTATTAAAATAAATTAAATATTTTTTTGTCGTTTCATTCTTTTTCTTCTTCTGCAGGAGCATCTTTTTCGTTGATTAAAGCCATTATTTTTTCTTCCAACTCGGCTTTAAGTTCTGGATTATCTGCTATCACTCCTTTAACAGTATCGCGTCCTTGTCCTAACTTGACATCTCCATAACTGAACCAAGAACCACTTTTCTTGATAATCTCTTTTTCAACTCCTAAATCCAATATTTCACCTACTTTTGAAATTCCTTCGCCAAAAATAATATCAAATTCTGCTTTTCTAAAAGGTGGAGCAACTTTGTTTTTAATTACTTTTACTCTAACTTGGTTACCAAAATGATTATCTCCATCTTTTAATGCACCAATACGACGAATATCCAAACGAACGGAAGCATAAAATTTAAGTGCATTTCCCCCTGTTGTTGTTTCAGGACTTCCGAACATTACACCTATCTTTTCACGTAATTGGTTGATAAATATACAAGTTGTATTGGTTTTATTGATGTTAGATGCTAACTTTCTCAACGCTTGAGACATCAATCTTGCTTGTAATCCTACGTTAGAATCTCCCATATCTCCTTCAATCTCTTTTTTGGGAGTAAGAGCAGCCACCGAGTCGATAACTACAATATCCACTGCGGCTGAACGAATTAGTTGGTCAGCAATTTCCAATGCTTGTTCTCCATTGTCGGGTTGCGAAATCAATAATTCGTTGGTATCTACGCCCAATTTATTAGCATAAAATCTATCAAAAGCATGTTCTGCATCGATAAAAGCGGCTATTCCACCATTTTTTTGTGCTTCTGCAATAGCATGAATGGCAAGTGTTGTTTTACCAGAAGATTCAGGACCGTAGATTTCAATAATTCTTCCTCTTGGAAATCCACCTACTCCAAGTGCAATGTCTAACCCGATAGACCCTGTTGGAATAACATCAATATCCTCTATTTTGCTATCTCCCATCTTCATAATGGCTCCTTTTCCGTGGTCTTTATCTATTTTTTGCATTGCTAATTTCAATGCTTGTAGTTTCGCATTTTGTTCTTGCTTATTATCATTTTGTGCCATAATCTTATATTTTATTTTGTTATATTTCTTTTTTTAGTTTTTAGTTTTTAGTTTGAAGTCTGAAGTTTATCTTCCATCTTCTGTCTTCTGACTTCTGTCTTCTGTCTTCTGACTTCTGTCTTCTGTCTTCTGACTTCTGACTTCTGTCTTCTGTCTTCTGTCTTCTGACTTCTGACTTCTGTCTTCTGTCTTCTGTCTTCTGACTTCTGACTTCTGTCTTCTGACTTCTGACTTCCGTCTTCTAAACTCAATATGCAAAGATAGTTTTTTTATAGTATAAAATTCCTTTTTTATTCCATTTTTTCCAATTTAGCAAATTTCATGAGTAAGGATTTTTTGCCTTTCTCTGAAAAATCAATAACAATCATTTCGTTATTATCCGAAAGGTATGTCTCTAAAACCTTGCCTAATCCAAAGACTTTGTGTTTTACAAAACATCCAGTAGGGAATTCAGAATTCTCAATAGGTTGTTTTTCATTAACATTTATTTTCTTCAAAGACTTTTTGGGACTTGAAGTGTAGGAAGAAACTGTTCTATCTCTAAATTTGTTCCTTTCTATGGCAAAACTATTATTCTGATTACTATTGCTTTTATTTTGCCACTGTCTATTATTGCTGTTAAAATGATTAGAAAATTGAGGTTCTACCTCTTCAATGTATTCCTTATCAATATCGGATAAAAAACGACTTGGATTACAAAATTGAACCATTCCATTTTTGAACCTTGATTTTGAATAACTTAAAAAACAGTACTGCTCGGCTCTGGTTACTGCTACATAAAAAAGTCGTCTTTCTTCTTCTAAATCTCTTGTTGTTTGGGCAAAAGGAGAGGGGAAAAGTTGCTCTTCCAATCCAACGATAAAAACAGTTTTGAATTCTAAACCTTTGGCAGCATGAATAGTCATTAAAGTTACTCTTTCTTTCTCATCTTCTGCATCTGTATCTTGGTCGGTAGCCAATGAAATTTCCGAAAGGAAATCGGTTAGTAACACTTTTTCTACTCCCTCTTCTTGTTTTTTGTTCTCGGTATATTCATGAATGGCTTTTATAAGTTCTTGTATGTTATCAATTCTGCTTAATTCTTCAACTGATTTTTTTGTCAAACTATCAGATAGCATCCCCGTTGTTTTGATGATTTCAGTTGCTAAATCGTACGCTTCTTGTTCCATTACTTTTAGCGAAAACCCTTGTATTAAATCTCTAAAATTAGCGAGTTTTCGGGCTGTTCCGCTATTCACGTTCACATTGTATTTTAATAAATCGTCTAGAATACTCCAAATAGAAACATTATGAAGGTTAGAAGCCTCAATAAGTTTGTTTAATGTTACATTTCCTATTCCACGTATAGGGTAATTAATTATTCTCTTTAATGCTTCATCATCGTTCAGATTAGTAATTAAACGAAAATAGGCTATTACATTTTTTATCTCTTTACGTTGATAAAATGATACTCCACCATAAATTTGATAGGGTATTTGTTTTTTGCGAAAAGATTCTTCCATTACTCGAGATTGTGAATTTGTCCTGTACAATACAGCAAAATCGGAATAATCATAAGTCTCTTTTTGCATCAACTCTTTTACTTTATTAGCCACATAGGTTGCCTCTTCTATATCACTTGTTACAGAATTGAGTTGAATAGGCATTCCTTTATCTTTGTTGGAAAAAACTTTTTTCTTTATTTGACTTGAATTTTTATCAATAAGACAATTGGCGGCATTTACAATTGTTTGAGTAGAACGATAATTTTGTTCTAATTTAAATATTTTGGTATTTTGAAAGTTCTTTTGAAAGTTAAGAATATTATCAATATTTGCTCCTCTGAATGAATAGATACTTTGAGCATCATCACCTACAACACAGATTTTATTATGTCTTTCTGCCAATTTCTTTACAATTAAATATTGTGAAAAATTAGTATCCTGATACTCATCAACCAATATGTATTGAAAGAAAGATTGATATTTTTCCAATATCTCAGGATAATTTTGAAACAATAAATTGGTCTGCAACAACAAGTCATCAAAATCCATCGCATTGGCTTGTTTACATCGGTTTGCATAAAGAGCGTAAATCTCTTTGGTACGTGGAACTCGTGCATTGCTATCGCTTAGTTGTAAATCTCTGTTTTTGTAATATGCTTCTACTGTGATTAGATTGTTTTTAGCAGTAGAAATACGTCCCTGAATATTATTGGGCTTATAGACTTTTTCATCAAGTTGTAACTCTTTTATAATTGATTTTATCAGACTTCTAGAATCTGCTGTGTCATATATTGTAAAATCTTTTGTGTAACCTATATGTTCTGCTTCAGCACGTAGTATTCGCGAAAAAATAGAGTGGAATGTTCCCATCCATAGATAACGAGTATTGTTAAATCCTACCAATTTCCCAATTCTATCTTTCATCTCTCTGGCAGCCTTATTGGTAAAAGTAAGTGCCATAATAGAAACTGGTGAGAACCCATTTTCTAATAAATAAGCAATTTTATAAGTTAAAACACGTGTTTTCCCAGAGCCTGCACCAGCGATGACAAGTGAAGGTCCATCTATGTGAGTTACTGCTTCGTATTGTGTTGTATTTAGTTCGTTTAAAAAGTCCATAATGTCTCATTTTTCATTTCACAAAGGTAATATTTAGTTATGAATAATAAAAGTTCAGTTATTAACATGTTTAGATGAAAACGAAATAAATTGATGCTTTTTCAGTTAAGAATAAAAAGTGTAGATGATTTTTTTAGTGTTTTGTAAATTGGTTCAACTATTTTCACTTTTTTATTGTTTATAAAATAAATTATAGTAATGAGAAAAATACTTATTATAAGATTATCAATACTGATTTTGGTACTCTTTTTTTCTATATCTTGTGTTCGTAGAAATAATGCAGAATTTAAACCGATAAAAAATAGTATGGAATATAATCAATTAACTTTGGAAGAGAGAGAAGTTATTATCAACAAAGCGACCGAAAGACCTTTTACGGGAAAGTATCTTCATAACAAAGAAAAAGGAACTTATCTTTGTAAACAATGTAATGCTCCACTTTATCATTCTGAGGATAAATTTGAGTCGCATTGTGGTTGGCCTTCGTTTGATGATGAAATTCAGGGTGCTGTTAAAAGAGTTCCTGATGAAGATGGGAGAAGAACGGAGATAGTTTGTGCTAATTGTGGTGGACATCTTGGACACGTCTTTCTTGGAGAGGGTCTTACCTTGAAAAACACACGACATTGTGTGAATTCTATCTCTATGACCTTTGTTAGTGCTACTAAAAAAGATATTGACAAAGAAACTCATTTGGATACAGTTTATTTTGCTTCTGGATGTTTTTGGGGAACGGAATATCATTTTATGAAAGCCGATGGTGTGAAATCAACAACCGTCGGATATATGGGAGGAAATACTGACAAGCCTACTTATAAAGAAGTTTGCAGAGGAACAACAGGACATCTTGAAACTGTTGAAGTTGTTTTTGATACCAGCAAAACAAACTATCAGCAGATCGTTAAACTATTTTTTGAAACGCATGATTTTACGCAAACCAACGGACAAGGTCCTGATATTGGTTCACAATATCTCTCTGCTATTTTTTATACAGATAATAAACAGTATGAAATTGCTAAAAAAATAATTTCTATTTTGGAAGAAAAAGGATACGATGTGGCTACTAAGTTAGTATCTTCTCATGGAAAACCTTTTTGGAAAGCAGAAGATTATCATCAGCAATATTATCAAAAAAAAGGCGATATTCCTTATTGTCATGTTTATAGAAAAATATTTTAATTTATAAAAAAAATACTATGAAAAAAATCTTATCTATAATGCTTTTATCTCTTGTTTTTGTGCTTTTTTCTTGTCACAAGATAGACTCTCTTTTTCCTAATAAAAGAGTGAAAGAGGAGGTGAAAACAGATTTTGAGAATCATTTGGCTCAATATCCAACAGTTAGAAATACGATAAACTCTTATTTAGAAAAAGGGACTTATTCAAAATCTGAAAAAGAGGCTTTGGAATTTCTTTATGCTTATATGTCAGCCAAAGATATTGCTGATTACTCTGTTGACTTTTTTGTGGAAAATATAAAAACATCGTTAGAGGCTCAAAAAGAATTTAGTTGGGGAAAGAAAGTTCCCAAAGAACTTTTTTTGCATTTTGTGTTGCCGATTAGGGTGAATAATGAGGATTTGGATATTTCACGTGTTGTTTTCTTTAATGAGTTGAAAGATAGAATTAAAGGAATGGATATGAAGGAAGCGGCATTAGAAGTGAATCATTGGTGTCACGAAAAAGTAACTTATCGACCTGCTGATGCTCGTACTTCGTCGCCTTTGGCAACGGTTCGGACAGCCTACGGACGATGTGGGGAAGAATCTACTTTTGCTGTTGCTGCACTTCGTTCGGTGGGTATTCCTGCACGACAATGTTATACGCCACGTTGGGCTCATACTGATGATAATCATGCTTGGGTGGAAGTTTGGGCTGACGGAAAGTGGTATTTTATTGGAGCCTGTGAGCCTGAACCAGAACTCAATATGGCGTGGTTTACTTTCCCTGCTAAACGCTCTATGATGGTGCATACCAATGTTTTTGGAAAATATCATGGAAAAGAGAGTAAGACGGAGTTTCCATTGTTCACAAAAATTAATGTGTTAGAAAATTATACTGAAACTCAAAAGTTAACGGTAAAAGTTGTTGATACTCAGAATAAGCCTCTTGAAGGTGTTGATGTGAAATATTTACTTTACAACTATGCTGAATATTATCCTATCTATGAACAAAAAACAGATAAAAAAGGAGAATCTCATCTGATAAGTGGAAAAGGCGATATTCTTGTGTGGATAAGTCGTGAAAATAGATATAATTATAGGCAAGTTTCATTGACCGATACCAAAGAATTAACTTTAAAATTGGAAAAAGAAACAGGTGAAAAATATACAGAAAAACTAAATCTTACTCCACCAAAAAATCAAGCCGTTTTTGTCAATGATGTTTCAGAAAAACGCAAAGCAAATAACAAAAGACTCCATTTTGAGGATTCTATTCGTAATCAATATTTATCTACTTTCATTTCTAAAAAAGAAATGAGAAAATTGGCTCAACATCTGGGGCTTGATAAAAATAAAGTTGTTTTATTTTTAACCAAAAGTGAGGGGAATTATCGTGAAATTGTGAAGTATCTTAAAAATAATGCTAAACATAAAAACGTATTATCTCTTCTGGGAACATTAACGGATAAAGACTTGCGTGATACTCCTTCCAGAGTGTTGCAAAGTCATCTTCTGAATACAGAATTGAATACAAAATTACCTCAAAAAGTGTATGTAAAAGGAATTTTATCTCCTCGTATTTCTACTGAATTAATTTCTAATTGGAGACCTTTATTACAAGAGAAATTAAAGTCGGAATTTGGAAAGAATATCACAGGACAAAAACTTTTTGAGTGGACACAAAAAAATATTCAGAGAATAGAAAAAACTGAAAATTATTCAAGGTGTTTGATTTCTCCCAAAGGAATTTTGAAATTGAAGAAAGCAGATGAAAAATCATTGAAATTGTTTTATGTAGCGTTGTGTAAATCGTTTAATGTGCCGACTTATATTGATAATGCTACCCAAGAAATAAAGCTGTATGAGAATGGTAAATGGATAACCATTTCGTTTGATAAGCCAAAAGAGGTGTTAGAATATGGTAAGTTGGTTTTGAATTACCGAGACAAATTTAACCTAATACCTCAATACTGGGTTTACTACACTTTGGCAAGATATGAGAATGGAATGTTTAGAACCCTTGATTTTGAAGGAGATAAACGAGTTGAAAAATTACCTTTCACGTTAAAATTACAAACAGGATATTATAGGCTGACATCGGGAAATAGATATGCTGATGGTAGAATATTGGCTTTGAACAAATATTTTAATATTGATAAAAATAAAGTTACTCATCTCGATTTAGAGATTAGAGAATTAAAACCAGAAAGAAAAACGTATGGTAAAATTGAGAATGATACACTATTATCCAAGTTTTATAAACAATCTGGCATGGTTATTCTCTTTTTAGAACCTGATAGAGAACCAACTAAACATTTGTTGAATGAATTGCCATTCAGTAAATCTCAATTAGATAAATGGAAAGGAAATTTTGTTTTTGTTCTTCCTGAGAAAAAAGTCAAACTTAACCGTAAAAAATTACCTTGTAATTCTATTTTTGTAACCAATAATGGTACTCAAATAATGAATAGAATGCTTTATTGGGCAAATCAATCTTTCAGAGAGAATTATCCTTTGGTTTATATTGTCAAATCGGACGGAACAATTGTTTTTCACTCCGAAGGTTATCGGATTGGTTTTGGAAACTTAATTAAAAAGGAGATAGACCAGCAAAATTTGTAGTTGTTTTATTGTTCTGTTTGTAACAATGTTTTTTATCTTTTATGAAAAACAGTTACCTTTGCAGGAAAAATAGAGAATTATGGAAGTTAGTGGAAAAATAATTGAGATTTTACCCGAAACAACAGGAGAAGGTAAAAATGGGAGATGGCGTTCACAAGATGCTGTATTAGAAACGCAAGAGCAATATCCTCGTAAGGTTTGTTTTAATCTTTTTAACGATAAAATAGACCAATTTAAGTTTGAGAAAGGAGATGATGTGACAGTTTTCTTCGATATTGATAGTCGTGAATACAATGGTCGTTGGTACACCAATATTCGTGCTTGGAAAGTAGAGAAAAAGAGTGCACAAGGTGATGTTCCACCTCCTCCAATGCCCGAAGATATCCCACCTTTTGTGGCAGATGATATGCCCAAAGATGATTTGCCTTTCTAATGAGCAAACAGAAAGTATTATTAGGAATGAGTGGCGGAATAGATAGTTCTATATCCGCTCTTATTTTATTAGAACAGGGGTTTGAGGTGATTGGTGTTCATTTTCGTTTTATAGATGATGATACCGAAGAGCAATCAATTAATTTCTTTTCAAAAAAGTTGGGAATTAATTCTTTTACTATTGATGTAAGGCAAGAATTTAGAGATAAAATTATTAACTATTATGTTGATGAATATTTAGCAGGAAGAACTCCTTTTCCATGTGCTAAATGCAATAACGAACTGAAATGGAAATTGATGTTTCAGTATGCTGATAAATTTGATTGTCAGTTTGTTTCTATGGGACATTATGTTAGAAAAGTATATGAAGATGGCTTTTGGTTTGTAAAAGAGGGGATTGATAGTAATAAAGACCAATCTTTTTTCCTTTGGGGACTTTCGCAACCTCAATTAGAGCGTATTATTTTTCCTTTGGGAGAAATGACCAAGCAAGAAGTTAAAAAAATAGCACAACAAAAGGGTATTCAAAATATTATAGAGAAAAAGGAGAGTGTCGGAGTCTGTTTTTGTCCTTCAAATTATAGAGACTTTCTTAAAAAAGAATTGATAAAACGAGAAAAAACAATTTCTAAGGGCTTCTTTTTTGATGAAAAGGGGAATAAATTAGGTGAACATAATGGTTATCCTTTTTATACTATCGGACAACGAAGAGGATTAAATCTGAATTTAAACAAGGCTGTTTTTGTTAAAGAGATTTATCCTAATACCAATCGTATTATTTTAGCCTCTCTTGACAATATGTATAAGACGAATTTTTATGTGTCAAATTATCATCTGATAAATGCTGAATTACTTGTTAATGATTTTTCTGTGATTGTTCGCATTCGTTATCGCAAACAAAATACTCCTTGTAATATTAAAATACTTTCAACAAAGAAAATCAAAGTAGAACTTGCTGAACCATTAGAATCTATTGCTTCGGGACAATCTGCTGTTTTTTATAAAGAAAAAAAAGTAATTGGTGGAGGATATATTGTTTAATAAGTAGTAAGTGAAACAGTTATAAGTGAAATAGTATAAACAACAAAGACCTGTGAGGTTTTTGTTGTTTATATGAGATCTTGTTGTTATCATAAAAAAGCAAATTATGAATTACCTTACTACTTATCACTTTTTAACTTAAAAACTAATCACTAAAATCTCCCTTCATTTCTCAACTCTTCTAACTTCTTTTTGAGTTCAAAAGCGAATTGATATTTCTTTTTGTCGGAAGAGTTGTTGTCAAAATAGGGATTTTCTACTATTTCCAAAATATTGGCAGGAGATTTTCCCATTATCAATATCTTTTTACCCAAAAATACTGCCTCTTGAAGATTGTGTGTAGTGAAAACAGTCGTTATTTTTCGCTTTTTCCAAAGAGAAAGAAAAAGTTTACGTGAAATTTCTGCCGTAAACGTATCCAGAGCCGTAAAAGGTTCGTCCATTAGTATCAATTCAGGGCGAGATAGGAAAAGCCTTGCTAACGCTACTCTCTGACGCTGTCCACCACTCAATTCTGTTGGAAAACGATGCAAAAGTTCTTGCAGTTCCAATTTTTCAATAATATCTTCCGCCTCTTTTGGGTCAATCTCTATTTTAGAATTGATTGTTTTGGCTAAAAATATATTCTCTTTTACCGTTTTCCAATCCAAAAGTCCTAAGTTTTGAGGAATATATCCTCTAATTATGGAATTTTGTTGAATATTTTCGTCGTTAAAAATCACTTCACCCTCGTACTCTTTATTGATGCCCGAAAGCACATTTAAGAATGTAGATTTTCCACAACCAGACGAGCCAATTATCGTCAATATTTCTCCTTTTGGCAAATCAAAAGAAATATCGGATAGAATTAATTTTCCACCGATATTTACTGAAATTTGACGTACAGAAAGCATATTTTTATTCTTTTTAGAACTATTTTTCAGTTATAAACTCTACATTAAGCAATTTATGATAATCGTAATCAGCAGGAACTAATTTACGATTTTTCAGCCATTCTGAAACCGAATTCAAATCATTATCTGTTGGCAATTCTGCTTTTGTGTAAGTTGGAAGCGTAACTTTTTCCACCATTGGAGCAGGAAAACGAATTTCCTCTACCAAGATAGTATTAAGGCTATCCACTTTGTTGGTATTCAGCAATTCAACCGCCTCGTTATACGATTTATAAAACGCTTTTAAAGCCTCTTTTTTCTCTGAAATAGTATTCTGAGTAAACACCAACCCTGTTACGTTTAAGTTCAATTTTTCCATTGAAATAATAGACTTAAATCTAGCCGTTTGAGCAATGGTAGCAAAAGGGTCAGGTAAAAACGTAAAATCTATTTTGCCATTTTTAAGCATCTCTAAACGCAAAGGAATTTTATTAATTTCTACACGATCTACATTTTTTGCTTTAAAATTTTCTATCGCTTTATCAGTACAATAATCAATCACGGTATTGCGAGAGATAGCCACTTTCTTGTCATTCAAACTTTCGCTATTTCCCACCAAATGAAACGTTCCATTGCACCCAGAAGTTAAGAAAATAGGCACACCACCTGCATTCTGAATCATCGCACCTGTATAATCTAAAATCGTTCCGTCCAAATTTCCACTTTGCAACGATGCATCTCTATCGTTTGCCGAGAAGAACTTTTGAATTTCCACTGTTACTTCATTCTTTTCAAAAATCCCTGTTTTCTGAGCCACAGCAATCGGCAGGTATTCCATTGAAGGCATTACACCAAGTTTTATACTGTTTTCGTTATTTTCACTTTTTTTATTACAACCTACTACTAAAAGTAAAATAGCAATAACACTGAATAAAATTTTTCTTTTCATTTTTTTTTATTTCTTTTCTAAAAATCATTTTAATTGGTACAAAGTTAATCTTTTTTTTTTATTTCTCTGTTTTTATTTTTTAGGTATTTTTCTTAAACTCTTAATAATTAACTAACTTTGCAATTATATTTTTCATAAAAATACTAATAAATTGAGGATATGAGAATTAAAATCATTTTAACTTTTATACTATTATCTATTTTATCAACTTTATCAGCACAAACAAACAAAGTTCGTATTTATGGATATATCATTAATGAAAAAAATAGAGGAATAGAAAATGCCAAAGTAGAAGTTGCAAAACCTCATATTTCAACTTTTACCAACAAAAATGGATTTTATGAAATATCTTTTACTATCACTGATTCAACGACAATCTCATATTCTCATATCGGCTATAAAACTTTAAAATACACAATAAAGCCCAATAAACAAGTTGTTCAAATCACAACAGTTTTACCTTACTTAGACAAAGTACTTAAAGAAGTAAAAATCTCAACACGAAGACATTCAACTTCACAAATGGAAACAATTAATGCTTCTAAATATAAATTAATGCCTAACTCAACAGGTAGTTTTGAATCATTATTAATAAGTTTTTCAGGAGTCACTTCTAATAATGAATTAAGTTCACAATACAACGTAAGAGGTGGAAATTTTGATGAAAACATTGTTTATGTCAATGGAACAGAGATATATCGTCCTATTTTAATTAGAGCAGGACAACAAGAAGGGTTGAGTTTTATTAATCCCGATATGGTAGGAAGTGTAAAATTTTCATCAGGAGGATTTAATGCAGAATATGGAGATAAAATGTCTTCTGTATTAGATGTGAGTTATAAAAAGCCTACCCAATTTGAAGCATCTGCAAAAATAAGTCTGTTAGGAGCGTCTGCTTACGTAGGAACTTCAAGCAAAAAGTTCAAACAACTGCATGGAATACGTTATAAAACTTCTGAATATTTACTCGGAACATTAGATACAAAAGGGTCATACAAACCTAATTTTATTGATTATCAGACTTTTTTAACTTATGACATTTCTAAAAAGTGGGAACTAAACTTTTTAGGTAACTTTTCACAGAATAGTTATATTTTCTTACCCGACTCTCAATCAACAAGTTTCGGTACTTATAATAAGGCAGAAAGACTAACTCTATTTTTTGACGGAAAAGAGAAAGACCTTTTTCAAACTGCCTTTGGTTCGTTAGATTTAAAATTCAAACCTAATAATAATTTACAACTTGTTATGTCTGCTTCTGCATTTAATACCAATGAAAATGAGACTTTTGATATTATGGGACAATACATTTTGAGTGAAATAGAAATGGATAATGGGAAAGCAAAACAAGGTAAACAATTGGGAGTAGGAACATACCTAGAACATGCCCGTAATAGGCTAAAAGCGAAAGTTTTTGGAGTTTCTCATAACGGTATTTATGCCAAAAACAAACATCTTGTTAAATGGGGGATAAATCTTCAAAAAGAAATTATTTCAGATAAAATTAATGAATGGGAATTAAGAGATTCAGCAGGTTATACCTTACCACGCACCCCTAAAAATAGAGTTAATCTGTTCTACAATATGACAGCAAAAACCAATCTAAATAGTTTACGTAGTTCCGTTTATCTGCAAGATACTTATCGTTGGAATACAGATAATTCACTCTATGCCTTGACAGGAGGTTTACGAGGCTCTTACTGGACTTTCAACAAAGAATTTATTATAAGCCCACGTGCTTCATTAACAATATTACCTCATTGGGAACAAGATTTTACATTCCGATTAGCCACAGGAATTTATTACCAATCTCCATTTTATAAAGAAATAAGAAAAAAAATTAAAGATATAAATAATAATAACCACATTTACCTTAACAAAGATATTAAATCACAGCGTTCTTATCATTTTGTACTTGGGGGAGACTATTTTTTTAGAGCCTTAGGACGACCTTTTAAATTTACAACAGAAGCGTATCTAAAACTTGCTAATCAAATTATTTCTTATTCTGTAGACAATGTTAGAATACGTTATTCAGGAGAAAATGATGCAAAAGCCTATACTGTAGGAATTGATTTTAAACTTTTTGGAGAACTTGTACCAGGTACAGATTCTTGGATTAATTTTTCATTAATGAAATCAAAAGAAGACTTATTAAATGATTATTATATAACAAAAACAGGTAAAATTATTCATCCTGGAGAAATCTCTAGACCGAACGAACAGAGATATAGTTTTTCTATGCTATTCACAGATTATTTGCCTAATAATCCTAAATATAAACTATACTTAAAAGGCGTTTATTCCGATGGTTTACCAATAGGTCCTCCACGTAGTCCAAGATATTTAGGAGATAGATTTCGATTGCGTTCATACAAACGCGTTGATATTGGAATTTCTCGTATTCTAAAAAGTGAAAAAAGAGGATTTATGTCTAAATTTAAACACATTAAAAATATTTGGTTAAACTTAGAAGCCTTCAATCTCTTTGACTTTAAAAATGAGAATTCAATCTATTGGGTATCCGATGTAAATGGTGTACAACATGGAAGCCCCAATTATTTAACAGGAAGACAACTTAACCTTAAAATTATAGTCGATTTTAAATAACCCTAAAAAGATAATACAATTTACACCTTTCCTCCGAAGTTCATTAAATAAAACATCTGATTCCCGATCTATATAACTGATAATCAAAGTTATTATTGTCTTGTGGGCGATGGCGGATTCGAACCGCCGACCCTCTGTCTTTGTTGCGAGATAAGGGCAGAGGGTTTTTCTATAATGTTGATTATTCATTATTCGTAAATTTATAGTGTAAAATTATAAAATAATTGTATATTTGCAAATATAAATATATTTATAAATACAAATGTAAATGTTACAACAATGGAATTTTTAAGACAAATATTACAATCTGAATTTGGTTCCTTTGGATTCGTTGCAGGACTTATGGGATTAGGATTTTGGCTTACCTATTGGATAACCAAAAGAGTAACAGAAATAAATAGTAGTCATTCTGAAATAAAGAAAAATTTAGACCAACAGAATGGGTATATCGACGAAATAAGAAAAGATATTTCATATCTAAAAGGCTCTTTTGAGACAATGCGTAAAGAAAGAACTCCCTTGACACAATCTCATAGCCCTATTAGTTTAACTGATGAAGGAAAAAAAGTTGCAAAAGAGATTGATGCAGATAAATTGATAAAAGTAAATTGGGATAAAATACGTAGAGAGTTAGATGAAAATATTAAAGAACAAAATGCTTATGATATACAACAGTATTGTATTGAAACGACATCGGTAGAACCTGAAAAAATGTTTGATAAAGATAGTCTTAACAAATTAAAGGATTTTGCGTATTTGAAAGGTGACCCCTTACAATCTTATTTAAGAATGCTTGGAGTTTTAATACGAGATATTTATATGAAAGAGAAAGGTATTAGTCTTGTTGAAATTGATAAACATGACCCACACAAATAAAATTATTAAGCCCTCAATTAAAGAGGGCTTTTTTACTCAATATCTATCTTTTCGTACAAATAGTCAATAACTTTTCTATAGGCTTTTGATACTTTTTTTAGATTACGATTAATATAGATAGATGCCATACCTTTGGGCTTATGTCCTTGTGCTATATCAATAATTGGATCTGAAATATCTAACTCTGCTGAAATTGTCGCCCACGAGTGTCTTGCCCAATAACTTGTAATTTTTGGGAATACTCGTTGTATGGCTTTATTCATCTTGGATAGAAAAGTTTTATGGTCGTTTGCTGGTGCTTTTATATATATCATCCCAATTATTAGGGTTTATTTTAACATCAAGATTTTAGATTTTGCTACAAATTCTAAACGTACTGTAACATTTCCCTTTGCATCTGGGTGGTACTTGTCTATTCCTAATCTTAACTTTGCCATAGTTTCATTTTTATTTTAATGTTTTTATCTGCATATATCTGCAAATATCGGCAAGTCCAATGTTTAGGATAAAATAAAAAAACCTTTCAGAAACATACAATGTACGTTCTAAAAGGCTTGTTTAGGTTGTGGGCGATGACGGATTCGAACCGCCGACCCTCTGCTTGTAAGGCAGATGCTCTAAACCAACTGAGCTAATCGCCCTATTTTTCTTAAAAGCGTTGCAAAGATAATGCTTTTTTTTTATTCACCAAAACAATAATGCTTTTTTTTTAGAAATTTCCTAATAAACTACCAATATTTTCCATAAAAAGTTTAATAGAGATAGCCAATAATATTATTCCAAAAAACTTTCGAAAAATATAGATACCACCTTTTCCAAAAATTCTTTCAATAAGACTTGTTGAATTTAACACAAGCCAAACAAATAAGATATTAAGTAATAAAGCAATTAGAATATTTATAGTATCATATTTTGCTCTTAACGACAACAAAGTCGTAAAAGATGCAGGACCTGCAACTAATGGAAATGCAATTGGTACTATTGCAGAACCACTACTAGGACTATTATTTTTATAAAATTCAACATCTAAAACCATTTCAAGAGCAAAAATAAAAATTATCAATGCTCCTGCAATCGCAAAAGATTCTACATCTACATTAAAAAGATTTAAGATAGCCTCTCCCATAAAAAAGAACAGTAATAAAATCAAGAAAGAAACTAAGGCCACGCTAAAACTTTTGATTTCATTTCCTTTCTCTTTTATTTGTAGAATAATAGGAATGGAACCTATTATATCAATGATACCAAAAAGGACAAGAAAAACACTTGTTATCTGTATAAAATCAATATTTACTAGTTCCATAATATGCTTATCTAATTAAATAATTTCTTCTTTATCATTTACAGAGATTATAACATTCTGAGAATTCTCTTGTTCACTTCTTTTCTTTTTTTATCCAAAAACCACCCCCACTTATTAAAGTATTTAATAAGATTAACAGTATGAATAAAAAATAATTTATTGTCTTTATACGAAGCCTTAGGATTTTGATGTTTTATAGAAATTAAAGGATAATATATTGTTTTGAATTGTTGGTGAACACGCCTAGTCAAATCAATATCTTCCGGATACATAAAAAACCGTTCATCAAATAATCCAACTTCCTTTAACGCCTCTGTTCTTAAAAACATAAAACAACCAGACAAATAAGGCACTTCCATTATTTTGTTGTAACCACTTTGTCGTAATTCAAACTTATGGTTTGTTTTTTTTGTCCATTTTTTAGGTAAAAAGCGTCTAGTCAATAAATCTATTGGAGTTGGGAGCAATTTACATAAATGCTGAATATTTCCATTAGGATAAAGAACCTTAGGCATTAAATGACCCACGTCCTTATTTTCCTGCATAAAGTTGATTATTTCAGTAAAAATTGAACTATCTAATTCAATATCAGGATTTAGTACTAAATGATATGGAATATTGCTAGTGATTGTTTCTCGTATAGCAATATTATGACCTGCTCCATATCCTAAATTTTTCCCATTAAAGATATATTTTACGGGTAGTTGCTCGAATTCACTCTGTGAATAAGGGGAATTATCTATTAAGAAAATATGATTTAACTCCTTTGATTTGGCTAATTCTAGCACCAAAGGAGATATCTCTTCTATTTTGTGATTATATAAAACAATGGAAACGTTAAACATTATTTTCCCCTTACTTTTTTTCTAAATTGACGAATTTTTCTAACCTTTTTACACAAGAGAGTAAAAACTCCTCCTACTTCATTTCTTTTTATAGAAATATAATTTTCTTTAAAGTTTTTAATAATATTGGTAAATGAGCCATTACTAACACCTCCTATATACATTCTAACTAACACCTTAGGAATGTATATTTTTACTAAATCTTTTTGCTTAAAAAGACGGAGAATAAAATCATAGTCTGACGCCAATTTTAGTGTTTCATCAAAAAGCCCACATCTTTTATAAACATCTTTTGTGCAATATAATGTTGGATGTGGTGCCATCCAACCATACTTTAAACTTTTAGGTGTAAATTTATTACTTTTCCAATAACGGATCACTTTACTCTTTTCCGTATCTTTTGATTTTTTACGATAAATCAAATCTCCATAAACAATATCAGCATTTTTTTCCTTAAACTGCTCTACTATTGTAGAAATCACCTTTGGATTATCATATATGTCATCTGAATTTAATATGCCAATAATATCTCCTGTTGCTAATTTAACTCCCTTATTAAAAGCATTATAAATACCATCATCAGGTTCAGAAATAAATTTTGTAATGTATTGTTTATTTACATCTACTATTTTTAATGTATCATCAGTAGAGCAACCATCTATTATGATATATTCTATATTTTCATAATCTTGTGCCACAACAGAATCAATTGTTTCCTGCAAGGTCTTGCCACTATTATATGTTGCTGTTATTATACTGACTTTCATTTATAAAATCTTAATAATATTGCTTTTATAATTAAATTAAGATGTTCACAAAAAGATTTTTACAAAAAAAATTTTTACAAAGATAGGATTTTTGTTTTAATTTTATACGTTTTTCTTAAAAAAAATAGAGAATAAAATCAAATATAACATATTTACAAACTTGATTAGAAAATTATAGTTTTTTTGATATTTTATTCTTTCTTAACCTTTTGCTTATTTTCTTTTTATACAAAAAAACAATATCTTTGTAAGTTAATAAAATTAATTTTTAATTAATAATTAGAAAATTTGAAAAAATCAGAGACAATAATAACCTACAATTCTTTGTCCCAATTAGAAGTATTACTACAAGATTGGGATAAAGAAAATATTTTTATTCTAACCGATAAAAATACAAACAAATATTGTTTACCTAAATTATTGGAAATAGAGAAATTACAAGGAGCAAAAACAATTACTATTCTCCCCGAAGATAAGCACAAAACAGTTGAAACTGCCATAGAAATTTGGTCATTTTTGGTTGATAATCTTGCTAATAGAAATTCACTATTAATAAATTTGGGTGGTGGAGTTATTACTGATATAGGTGGTTTTACTGCTGCTACCTTTAAGCGTGGAATTAGTTATATTAATGTAGCAACGACACTTTTGGGGGCTGTTGATGCTGCAACGGGTGGCAAAACAGGGATAAACTTTAAAGGGCTTAAAAATGAGATTGGAGTATTTGCACCCTCCGTTTGTACGATTGTTGATATTGAGTTCTTCAAAACATTAAGTAAGGAAAATCTGCTTTCAGGATATGCTGAGATGCTAAAACATGCTCTTATTTCTGATCAAAAAGAATTTGAAGAGTTAATTCAATTTGATTTTAACCAAATTAATTTTGAAAGATTAAAAATACTTTTAGAAAAAAATATCAAGACAAAAGAAAATATTGTAGAAAGTGACCCTTATGAAAAAGGAATCCGAAAAGCATTAAACTTTGGACATACGGTAGGACACGCTATTGAAAGTTTATTGTTACACAATTCCACTCCTGTTTTGCATGGATATGCTATTGCTTGGGGAATGATTAGTGAACTTTATCTTTCTACCAAAAACAATAATTTCCCTATTGAAAAATATAATGATATTAAAATATGGATAATAGATAAATATGGGAAAGCACCTTTACAAAAAGAGTGGATTTCAAATATTTTAGATTTAATGAAACACGATAAAAAGAATAGAAGACCTGATGAAATTAACTTTACGTTATTGAGTGACATTGGGCAAATAAACATTAATCAACAAGTAGATAATCAATTAATTATTGATAGTTTATACGAATTAATTACAAACTAAAAAAACAGATGAACATAGCATTAATAGGATACGGGAAAATGGGTAAAACCATTGAGAAAATAGCCAAAGATAGAGGGCACAACATTGTAGCAATTATCGACGTGGATAACCAACAAGATTTTGATTCAGAAGAATTCAAAAAAGCCGATGTAGCCATTGAATTTACGATTCCTAAGGTTTGCATAGAAAACTATCAACGCTGTTTTGATAACAACATTTCTGTTGTTTCAGGTACAACAGGTTGGACTGAAAATTTTGATAAAATAAGAAAACAGGTAGAAAATGAAAATCAAACATTTTTTTGGTCTTCTAATTTCAGTCTAGGAGTTAATATTTTTATGAAAATCAATAATCAGTTGGCGAAAATTATGAATCATTTTTCTGATTATGATGTAGAAATGACCGAAGTTCATCATACACAAAAATTAGATGCTCCGTCAGGAACAGCAATTACTCTGGCAGAAGGTATTTTGAATAATTTAAAAAGAAAGAAAAATTGGGTAAAAGAACAGGCTAATACTCCAACCGAATTACCAATTAAATCAATTCGTAAAGGCACAGTAGCAGGTATCCACACTATAAAATATGAAAACAACATTGATACCATAGAAATTACACACGATGCCAAAGGACGTGAAGGGTTTGCATTAGGAGCAGTAATTGCTGCTGAATTTGTCAAAGACAAAAAAGGAATATTGGGAATGAATGATTTATTAAAATTTTAAGAATAAAAGAACATTATATATGACAAAAGAAAAGAAAACATTTAAGAATAGACTTGATAAACCTGTGAAAAATTGGATAAAAGCCATCGTTTGGTCTATCATATATTTACTTTTTGTAATCTGGTTAGGAAGTTATATTTGGTTAGCAATATTGCCTTTTATTTTTGATGTGTTTATCACCAAATACATTGCTTGGGATTGGTGGAAACATTCAGAGAACAAATATGTTAGAAATATAATGAGTTGGGTAGATGCCATTGTTTTCGCATTAGTGGCTGTTTATCTTATTAATAGTTTTATTTTTCAAAATTATCAAATACCTACTTCTTCTTTGGAGAAAACATTACTTGTAGGTGATTTTTTAGCAGTAAGTAAATATGAATATGGACCTCGTGTGCCAATGACACCTTTATCAATGCCTTTGGTACAAAACACATTACCTATTATAAATACAAAATCTTATATTGAAAGTGTACAAAATAAATATCGTCGTTTAA
>PDWI01002512.1_pt1 | contig 27370 bp, 24 predicted proteins | sample 1430891 | NCBI WGS metagenome assembly PDWI01 (sample SAMN01162508, study PRJNA174530) | Oral metagenome, whole genome shotgun sequencing project. | biome: Marine environment; feature: Marine mammal; material: Swab sample of the gingival sulcus; isolation source: swab sample of gingival sulcus... | reverse complement strand
TTTTATTTGGAGGAAAATTATGGATATTAAAATGGAAAGCCGTTATCAACCTAAGACATTTGAAGAAAAAATTTATAAAAAGTGGGTCGACGCCGACGCCTTTGCCGCTAAAGTCAACCCTGACAAAAAGCCCTTTACCATTGTGATGCCACCTCCTAATATAACGGGGCAGCTACATATGGGGCACGCCCTTAACCTGACACTACAAGATGCGCTAATACGCTATAAGCGCCTGAAGGGCTTTGAGGCACTTTGGCTACCAGGCACTGACCATGCGTCGATTGCCACCGAAGTTAAAGTATGGGACAAACTACGTGAAGACGGTGTCGATGTTGACAATGTAACACGTGATGAGTTTTTAAAGCACGCTTGGGCATGGCGCGACAAGTACGGTACGCGCATTGTTGAGCAGACCAAAAAAATGGGCAGCAGTTGCGACTGGTCGCGCGAGCGCTTTACCATGGACGAGATGTGCTCTAAAGCGGTTCAAGATGTCTTTATTAAGTTATATGAAAAGGGCTATATCTACAGGGGCTATCGTTTAATTAACTGGTGCCCTGACTGCGGAACATCGCTGTCTGATGCCGAAGTTGAACACGCCGATAAACAGGGCAATTTTTATCACATTAAATATTTAATTGAGGGTACAGATGACTATTTAGAAATTGCCACAACGCGACCAGAAACGCTGTTAGGTGACTCGGCTGTTGCTGTGCACCCCGATGATGCGCGCTATCAAAAATATATTGGTAAACGCGCCATAGTACCAATTGTCAATCGCAGTGTGCCGATTGTCGGCGACAGCTATGTTGACATTGAAACGGGAACAGGGGCATTAAAAGTAACACCTGCGCACGACCCGAACGACTTTGAAATTGGCGCGCGTCACGACTTAGAACAAATTATTATACTCGACAAGCAAGCGCGCATGACGGGTGATGTCGCCGGTTATGAAGGCTTAGACCGCTATCAGTGTCGCAGGCAAATTGTCAAAGATTTAGATGAAAGCGGACTACTGATTAAAGTAGTGCCGCACGACCACAGTGTTGGTACTTGTTATCGCTGCAATACTGTTGTCGAACCGATGATGTCTGACCAGTGGTTTGTTAAAATGGAAGACCTGGCAAAGCCTGCGCTCGACGCACTGGGTAAAGAACTCGAATTTGTACCTGCGCGCTTCTCTAAAATATACGTCAACTGGTTAGAGAATATTCGCGACTGGTGTATTTCGCGTCAATTGTGGTGGGGGCACCGCATACCCGCCTATTATTGTGATGACTGTAATAAGATAACCGTTTCAAAAGAAACCCCGTCTTGCTGCGAAAGTTGTCAGTCAACCAATATCAGACAAGATGAAGACGTCTTAGACACTTGGTTTAGTTCGGCGCTTTGGCCGTTTTCAACACTGGGTTGGCCCGAAAAAACGCCCGAAATGGACTACTTTTACCCAACTGATGTCTTAGTAACGGGGCCCGATATTATCTTTTTTTGGGTTGTTCGTATGGTGTTTTCGGGGCTAGAACACGTCGGCAAAAAGCCATTTGATTACGTTTTAATCAACGGTTTGGTGCGCGATGCCGAAGGGCGCAAAATGAGTAAATCGCTCAACAATGGCGTCGACCCGTTAGAAATTATCGACCAATACGGTGCTGACGCACTGCGCTTTATGTTGACAACTGGCAACACGCCGGGCAATGACCAACGCTTTCAAATTGAACGCGTTGAAGCCGCCCGTAACTTTGCCAATAAGTTGTGGAACGCCTCGCGCTTTGTCTTAATGGGTGTTTCAAAAACTGATGAATCATTGCCGTCAGCTGATAGGCTCGAATTATCAGACCGCTGGATAATCGCCCGCGTCAATCAAGTGATTGGTGAAGTTGATGCGCTATTTGACAAGTTTGACCTTGCGATGGCGGGGGATAAATTATACGACTTTATTTGGAACGAATACTGCGACTGGTATATTGAAATGGCCAAAGTGAGATTATATGGTGATGATGCAGCTGCCAAAGACACAGTCGAGCGCGTACTAATTTATGTCTTAAACCGCATTTTAGTGTTGTTACACGCCTATATGCCGTTTATCACCGAAGAAATATACAGTCAGTTTCACGATGACTTGCTGATTAAAAAAGCCTACTATGAGGCAGATAGCGCTTTAATTGACCAGCAGGCAATTGATGACATGGCAATTATTATGGACGCCATTAAGAGCATTCGCAACGCGCGTGCTGAAATGAATATTCCGCCGTCGAAAAAGGCAAAACTATTTGTTAAAACAACAGCTGACCCAACGATATTTAGTTTACAAAGCGATTACTTCAAGGGCTTGGCATCAGTTTCTGAAATTATTGTCGTCAGTGATGAAAACGACGTACCAAAAGACAGAATTGCCACGGTATCAAAGCTGACAGAACTGTTTATGCCAGCTGACGACTTAATCGATTATCAAAAAGAACAACAGCGCTTACAAAAAGAAATCAGCAAGGCGATTGCAGAAATTGAACGCATTGAAAAGAAACTGGCCAATGACAAGTTTGTCGCGAAGGCACCAGAAAAAATCGTCAATGCCGAGCGCGAAAAGTTAGCTGAATACAAAAAGATGTTTGCGGCACTTGACGAAGAAATGGCAAAAGTAAAGGATAAATTAAGCTAATGTTAAGCTATCAACAAGCAATTGAATATATTCATAGCGCCAATCGCTTCGGTATTAAGCTCGGTTTAGCGAATACCGAGCGGTTGATGCATGAATTAGGCGACCCGCATTTAAAACTTAATTTTGTTCACATTGCCGGCACTAACGGTAAGGGCAGTACGGCCAGCTTTATTGCGCACGCCCTAATGGCGGCGGGCTATCGCGTAGGGCGCTATATTTCGCCCTATATCGAAGTGTTTAACGAACGCATTCAAATTGATGACGACTATATTTCGAATGACGATTTGGCAAGCTGCACGGCGCGTGTTAAGGCAGCAGTTGCCGTATTAAACGACGAAGGCATACAGCCAACCGAATTTGAAATTGTCACGGCAATTGGCCTAATTTATTTTTTAGACCAAGCTGTTGACGTCGTCGTGTTAGAAGTTGGCATGGGTGGGCGGTTTGATTCAACTAATGTTATTAAAACGCCACTTGCCACTGTCATTACGCCGGTTTCAATGGACCATATGGCCTATTTAGGTGACACCATCGAAAAAATCGCCTTTGAAAAAGCCGGTATTATCAAACCGAATTGCTTTGTCGTCAGTTCGCAACACAATCAGCGTGCTGCCGCGGTGATTGCCGATATAGCCCGTCAAAAAAATGCCGATTACTATGTCAGTGACTGGCAATTAGCCAACGACATCGTCTACAGCGACGCCATGACCCGTTTTAGCTATAAAGACCAAGCCTACAATATAGGCATGCTCGGTTGGTATCAAGTGCAAAACGCCTGTACGGCAATTGATACATTACAGTTACTTAACCAAGAGACAAATCTAACCATTTCACAGGCAAATATAAAAGCGGGCCTGGCCAGGGCAACTTGGCGCGGTCGCTTTGAAATTATTCATCGCCAGCCTACAGTTGTCATTGACGGTGCGCACAACATTGATGCCGTTGTACAATTCGACAAAAGCATTGATGTTTATTTTGCCAACAAGAGGCGCATTGCCATATTTGGCATTATGGCAGATAAGGCGGTTGATGAAATACTCGATTTAATTGTCGATCAGTTTGATGCGTTTTATTTAATTGCACCCAATAACCCGCGCGCCATGGCAGTTGACGAACTGGCCGCTAAATTGCGCGCCAGGCATTTTAATGGCAAAATTGTAACCGATTTGGCAATTGCTGACATCGCGCAATTGATTAAGCAAAGCCAAGCTGACGATGACGTTTATCTGGCTTTTGGCAGCCTTTATTTTATCGGTGAGCTGCGCAAGCACTTTACATAATTATAAGTTAAAAAATATTGAAATATGCGAAATTTTTGAAATAATCGCCAAAAAACGCAATATTTAATCACAAATAACCATAAATAGTCGCTCATATTATCTTTTTTCGATATTTTTACAAAAAGGGGCTAGTATTATTCGTTTTTTCAGTGTATAGTATAATTACCTTGCATAATTGAGTTGTTGTAACAAAATGTTTTTTAGCATCAGCTTCAAATACACATTGTACAAGGAAGACTTAATCATGAATGAGGCAATGATTATTTGGAGGAATTAAATGAACGGTACTGTCAAATGGTTTAACGCAGAAAAGGGTTATGGATTCATTACTTCTGAAGAGGGTAATGACGTATTTGCGCATTTTTCGCAAATTCAAAAAGATGGCTACAAATCAATGGACGAAGGTAACAAAGTTACTTTTGATGTCGTCAATGGTCCGAAAGGCCCACAAGCTGAGAATATTGTTATTGTAGAAGAATAATAACAGAGTATTTTCAGTATGTTGAAACCCCGTACAAGGGGTTTCTGACTTTTTAAATTTTTAACAGTCGACAGATTATCAATTTTGTTGACACGCTAAACCCCGTTTGGGGTTTTTTGTTTTGCAATTTTTATTGACTTGTAATAATATCGACGTTGTTATTATTAGCTAAATCGGCTATAATGTTATTAGCTATAACAGCAAGGCTGAATAGTTAATTTTTTATTATACGGAGGAATCATGAATCAATTTATTGCTATATTTCTGTCTCTTTTATTAGTAGGACAATCAACCTATTTTACTGCTTCATCTAAAGTTGACCCACTGCAAGTCAAACCACTACAAATAGATTCTACCCTAGAAAAGGCTGCACCTGAATATGCCGATACAATTGAACAACAAGATTTACTCGGCTATAAACCAAATGAAATGGGCGGTGTTGTCGTCATTATGTACCATAATTTGGTTGAAACTGAAGCTAAAGAGGGCAATTACGCCAGAACGCCGCAAAATTTAAAAAAGGATTTAACTAAATTGTGGCAAGAGGGCTATGTTCCGGTTAGCATTGACGACTACGTCAATGGCACAATCAATATACCAATTGGCAAATCGCCAGTAGTCTTTACGTTTGACGACGGCTACCAAAACAACTTTCAATTTTTAGCAGATGGCACACTTGACCCCAACTGCGTAATTGGCGTTTTTGAGGCATTTTACAAAGAACACCCCGATTTTGTGCCAAAAGTGACGTTTTATCTCAATAAGAGTTTTTTTGGCGACGATGAATTTACCGATAAAAAGATTGAATTTTTTAACAGTCAAACAAATTATACTTTGGGTAACCACACAATTAACCACAGCAGTTTGCGTAAAATCTCAAAAGATAAGGTGGCAGAGATAATTGTTGAAGAGGGCAAATTGTTGGAGAGCTATACTGGGCAGACGACCTTTCACTTTGCCGTGCCATTTGGCGAAAAGCCCAAAAAGTATTTTGACTGGTTAGCCGAAGATGATTTTTTGGGCAAGTATAAAATGCTCAGTTCATTAAATGTCGGTTGGAACCCGGCGCCATCGCCCTATGACAAAGACTTTAACAAGTACAGCATTAACCGCATTACCTGTGGTGAAGATGACTTTGAGCTGTTTTACTGGCTCGAAATACTCAAAAATCACCCCGAAAAGCGTTATATATCTGATGGCAACCCAACGCTCGTCACCGTGCCACAACGCCATGCTGATAAATTAGCAGAAATCAATCCCGACTTAAAGCTAATTATTTATGACGAAAGTGGTGTTATCAATGAGTAGTGATACCATTATTATAGTGATTGTAGCAGTTTTGCTAATTATTTTGGTTTCAATTCAATACACCTTAAATCAAATTTTAGTGCACAATAAAGAAATACTGCGCATTTTACATTTAATCGCAAACAAGACCAAAAATTAGGAGGAAAACGATGAAAAATAAAGCAAAATGGTTATGGCTTAGTCTAATTTTAATTGCTGTGCTAGTCGTGCCGGCTTTGGCAAGTGCTAACACAATTCAAATTGACGCCAAATCGTTTAACGGTCGCACCTATCTACCGCTGCGCAAGACATTTGAAACAATGGAATATAAAGTAAATTGGAATGGCGACACGCGCGTGATATTAATTGAAAAGGGCGACACGAATTTACATTTTAAGCCCAATCAACCCTATTTTTTGATCAATGGTGTGCTATTAAATAGCGGCGAAAAGCCAATAATCAAAAATGGCACCACCTATATAACACTCGATACAGCAAGGCAAATATTTAGTTCAGTCGAGCAGCGCACGAAGCTGTCTTATTCAATCAGCCGTCAACTCGTTGCAGTCGACCGCGGCCCGCAAACTTTAAATGGCAGTGCAGAACTAAATGCATTATTGTTGTTTTACCCAGATGAAGTCAGACCACCAATCATGGAAGATTTCAACATGACAGAATCTGCTGTAGAAGAGGCAAAGCCTGCTGACAAGCCGAAAATATCAATAAGCGTAAAGCTGGCAGACGATGAAAACGATTTTAGCGAAACCAATAATCAGGTAGCAGGCGTTTCAGAATCAGATATCGTCAAGACAGACGGCAACTATATTTATTCGTTAAAAGATGACGTACTGCAAATTATTAAAGCAGGGCGGGGTGAACTAAAGGTTATCGAAAAACTTAAAGGGCAAAACAGCTATTCGCAGGAAATGTTCTTATATCAAGATAAACTGGTGCTGATCAGCAACGGCTATTCAAGTGATTTTAGAACATGGGGCGATCAAGAAACGCTCAAGGTTGGGCGCGTGTTCCCGCATCAGACGACATTTATTGACATTTACGACCTCAGCAAACTAGAAATGATTGGTGCTCAACGCCTGAAGCGCATTAGTGTCGACGGCAGTTACTTGACGGGGCGCCGCATCGGTCAATATCTCTATTTGGTTGCCAATCAGGGTGATTACAATCTTTACCCGGTTTATGGCCTTAGCGAAAAGGATATCGTTGATAATGACCTAGCCCCTGATGAATTGACAAATGTCGATAAAATGATGTATTTTCCCGGCCATGTGTCGCGTGAAATGATCTATACGGTCGGTGTCGACCTCAATAATTTAGACAATTCGGCCATTGACATCAACGCCTGTATGGGTGGCGCGCAAAATGTTTATGCCGATCGCGAAAGCCTTTATATTGCCAATACACGTTACAATTGGTGGCGCAATTATGACAGCGAAGAAAAAACCGACATTTATAAGTTCAGCATTAAAAATGGTAAGTTTGACTATCAAGACAGCTGTTCGTTGAGTGGTCACATTCTCAATCAGTTTTCAATGGATGTACACAACGGCTTCTTTAGAATCGCGATGACAACGCGTGGTAAGCTAGATTGGAACAAGACACTCAACCATTTGTTAATACTAGATGACAAGTTAGAAGTCGTCGGCAAAGTGGCAGATTTAGCACCAGGTGAACGCATTTATAGCACGCGTATGATGGGCGATAAAGTATTTATTGTCACCTATCGCGAAGTCGACCCGTTTTTCGTTATAGACGCAAGTGTGCCGACGGCACCAAAAGTACTCGGTTACTTAAAAATACCGGGCTATAGCAATTACATGCACCCCTACGACAAAAATACCATTATCGGCATCGGCATAAACACAGTTGAAAAAGAAAAGGGTAGAATTGTCAACGACGGCGTAAAAATTTCGCTATTTGACATTTCAGACCCAAAAAACCCAATTGAAAAAGATAAGGTATTAATTGGCAATGGCAACGCCTATAGCGAAGTAGACTACGACCACAAGGCATTTTTATTCGATGCCGAAAAGAATATTATGGCGCTACCGATTAGTCTGCAGCGGCCAAACGGCTACAGTAAAGACGCCTATATATTCAACTTTAACAAGAGCGGCAAATTAGGATTAAAGGGCATTATTAGCCACAACGAGATATCGCTTACAGATAAGCACTATAGCGACTGGCATAAAGATATCAATCGCATATTGTATATCAATAATGACCTTTATACACTATCTAATGATTATCTATACTTAAATGATATCGATACATTAACCAGAGTAGATTATTTACGACGCTAAGGGAGGGAAAATGTCAATCGAAAACAAGCGGCAAGTTGTTTTGTTAAGCGCAGACGAAATAAGCGAACGCGTCTGCGCTTTGGGAAAAACACTCTCAGAAGACTATCGCGATAAAAATTTAATGGTCGTTTCGCTCTTAAAGGGCAGCTTCATCTTTACGGCCGATTTAGTTCGTGCGCTAGATATACACGTACGCATTGAATTTATGACGACATCAAGCTACGGCCATGGTCATGTCAGTTCGGGTCAAGTTAAAATTGTGCAAGACATCAACGAAGACATTTCAGAATACGACGTGCTGATTGTTGACGACATTGCTGATTCGGGCGTAACATTAAAAGGCGTTATGACACACTTGAAAAACAAAGGCGTTAAGTCGATTAAATCTTGCGTGCTGCTCGATAAACCAACGCGTCGCCAAGTTGAAATTGTGCCCGATTATATTGGTTTTGAAATACCCGATAAATTTATTGTCGGCTACGGTTTAAACTACGATTATTTGTATCGCAATATACCTTATGTGTTTGCCTTTGAAGATTAATAAACAATTAGAGCTCTATTAAATTGGTTTTTTACAATAGCTAATCTGGTAGTTATTTCTTATAATGTAATTAGGCTATTAGTTCAATTTAACGGAGGACACAATGAAAAAACTATATCGTTCAAACACAGACAAAGTCATCAGTGGCGTTTGCGGTGGACTGGCAAAATATTTCGGTATAGATGCAACCATAATCAGGGTAGTTATGTTACTGTTGTTCTTTTCGGGTGGCATTGGCTTTATTCCCTATTTGCTAGCAATGTTGATTATTCCGAAAGAACCAAGAGTTTTACGCGAAGAAGATATCCGTTACGTTCCGCGTGACGACATAGACAAAACAGATTGGTAATAGGAGATTTATGGCTAAACAGGCATTATTTCTAGAAGGTGGCGGCATGCGTTGCATATTTACAGCAGGCGTGCTCGAAGCCTTTTTAAAGCGCAATATAGAATTTGATACAATTTACGGCATTTCAGCTGGCGCAACCGCTGCGACCAGCTTTATTAGCAAGCAAGCAGGCCGCAATAAACGGGTTTTTTCAGACTATGTCGATGACCCCAACTACAAGGGCTTTAAACACTGGTTTAAATCGGGCTCTTACTTCAATATCGACTATATATTTAATACTATACCAAATGAATTAGATCCATTTGATTACGATACATTTTTTAAAAGTAAAGTTGGTTTACAGGCTGTTCTGACAGATTGCGAAACAGGTGAGGCCAGTTTTTTTGACGTTAAAGCGTCGCAAGAAGATTTTAAAAATGTATTGATAGCTGCAACCAGCTTACCGTTAATGGCACCGCCCGTTCTAATTAGGGGCAGGTATTACTTAGACGGTGGCATTGGTTGGCCCTTGTTGTGCGATCAATTACTAGAGCAAGACTACGACCATGTCACGTTTGTGCTCACCCAAAAAATGGGCTATCAAAAGCCACCCGAAAAGTCTTTACCGCTAATTAAGTTCGTCTTAAGGCAATATCCTAAAATTGGCGAAATGATAAAGATTAGACATACGGTTTACAATCAAACGCTGGCTAAAATTCACAGCTTGGCAGACGACCCGCGCGTCACGGTGATATACCCTGGCGACGACTTCAATGTCAAGCGGGTTGAACACGAAGCGGAAAACGTCTTAAAGGCCTATCAAGATGGTTATCAAAAGGGGCTGGCGTACAAAATTGTAGGTGGCGAGTAGCAGAGATAATATTGTCATTTCGACCGAAGTGGAGAAATCTCGCCCCAACTTGTCATTTCGACCGAAGCGGTGAAATCTCTGGGCTTATAAAGTTATAAATATTGAAATATAAAATATAAGGAGTAGTTATGGGTAGAATAGGAACAATTATAAACCGAAAAGGCAAGCAAGACGCTAAAAAAGCCAAAATATTTACGAAATTAGCGCGTTATATTACTGTGGCAGCGCGTGAGGGCGGTGGTGACCCAGCCTATAACGCATCATTAGCAGCTGCTATCGACAAGGCAAAAGCGGCTAATATGCCGAACGATAATATCGACCGCGCAATTAAAAAGGGTACCGGCGAAGACGACGGCGCCGTTTACACTGAACTGACATATGAAGGTTACGGCCCGGGTGGCATTGCCATTTTAGTTGAGTGCTTAACCGACAACACCAACAGAACCGCAGCCAATGTGCGCAGTTATTTTACAAAGGGCAATGGCAATTTAGGTACCAACGGCTGTGTTAGCTTTATGTTTGACCGCAAGGGTGTTTTGGTAATCGATAAAAGCGATGCCATTTCAGAAGAAGACTTAGAGATGACAGTCATAGAATCAGGTGCGGAAGACTTTATCGTCGAAGATACACACTTTGAAATATACACTGAAGTTGAAGATTTTGCAGCAGTAAAAGCGGCCTTAAACGCAGAAAATTACACGTTTTCAATGGCAGAGCTGCGCTACTTGCCGCAGACGATGACAAAACTAGAAGCAGACGACGACATCAAAAATATGAACAAGTTAGTCGACCTATTTGAAGACGACGACGATGTGCAAAATATCTATCACAATTGGCAAGAAGCTTAATATACATGTTGTCATTTCGACCGAAGTGGAGAAATCTTAGGGTTTAAAACGAGATCTCTCCATTCTGCTACGCGTCAGTCGAGATGACAGGCCGTAATGAAATCATGTACTAACAGTAAAAACCCCCAAATGGGGGTTACAGACTGTAGATTATTGACTTTGTCGACACTCTAAAATAATAATTATCATATTTAGAAATCAATCGCCGCTTTCTTCAAGCAACTTCTTCGTATCTTCTAAGTACTCATCAATAACACTTTGCACTTCAGAATCTTTCAGTACAATCGATATTTCAATACGCCTGTTTCTAGCATAGGCCGCTTCAGTTTTACCAAGCACAATGGGGCGGTATTCTGAGTAGGCCGAAGAGGCAAAGTATTCGCCGTATTTAGATGCCAAAATAGGGTTGGCGTTAAACATATAGTTGATGACGGCACCAGAACGCTCTGCCGATAAGCGCCTGTTCAGCGCCTCGTCACCGCGCGAATCTGTGTGCCCTTGTATAACAATGCTCTCAATATTTTTTCTAACTTCGTATTTGTCTAAGACACTCTTAAAGGCCTCAGACAATTTTTCTAATAATTTTTCACCTTCAGGTTTAATTGTCGCCGAATTAAAGTCAAATACCAGGCCCTCGTTAATGACAATATTGCCGGCTTGACTAATGCTGACCAGCGGCTCGCCGACGGCGTTGGTTTTGCCCAGCTTGTTTTCAACGCTATTCTTGACATTTTTTAAGACGTCGACGCGCAGCAGCGCAACACCCTGTAGGCGCGACCTCAGATTGCCCAGTTCTCTGTTGCTCTCGGCAATAATTTTACTTTGCTCTTCTATTTGTTCTTGCGACAGTTTTAGCGCAATCTCACCTTGTTCGATTTCTGCCTTAGTATCGGCCAATTCGTCTTGAATGAGACGCAGCTGATTTTCAGCCTGGCTAATTTCGGCCTTAGATGACTCTAATTTTTTTTCGGTGTCCATTAGCTGCTTTTTAGCGTAGTCTAAATTGTTGCCTGTGACAATGTTTTGAATAAAGGCCAACAACACCAAAGTAAATAGAATTAACACAAAAGTCGATATTAAATCGGTAAAGGAGGGCCAAAACGTATCAGAACTAATGGCTTCAGCGTAATAGCGCTTTCTCGTTTTCATAGCTACCTCCTTTATTGACTGTTGTCTGTCTTAGTTGGTTCCTCAACGGCGGCATTGACAATGTGTTGATTGAGCGTTTTAATTTCCTGATAACCATCAGCCAATAGCTTCGCGTTGTGGTTGATTTCTTGCGTAAAGTCGCTAAACGACAAGCTCATGCGTTGAATATTGTCTTTTAAATGATGGTTAAATTCTCTGAAATCACGCGCGCTTTCGCTAAACACCGTCAACGACTTTTCAAAGCTATTGACCGACTGATTAATGCTTTCAGCAGTGTTAGCCAATTCGCCGGTAACGCCATAGAGGCGGTTAATTAAGGCGTTTGTCAACACTTTAAGCGACTGCGCATCAATGCCCTGACCAGCCTGAGCAACCGCTCCATCGGCTGTTTTAATTGTTGCATATTTAGCGTAATCTTCTCTCACTTCTTTAAACAGGCGGTTATCTAAATACTCTTCAATTTGCGCCATTAGGCTAATTCGTTTATCTGGCGCGTTAAAGAACAAATTAAACAATGTCATAATTATAGAAGCGGAAATACCAAATAACGACGTTACAAAGGCAACCGACATACCAGACAGCGCGTTAATCAAACTGTCGGTAATTGAGGCGTTAATGGCAAGTGCTTGTTCAACATCTTGGCCCAGCAGAGTAACTAATTTCGATATTGAAATTGTCAAACCAAAGAATGTGCCGACAAGGCCGAGAATAATCATTAAGCTAACCGATGTTTTAACAAAGCGTTCACCCAATGCCGACGCGCGCATATGTGTACTCATGCGCTTTTCGATAATTGCCTGCGTGTTGATTTCACCGTAGTGCTTTGACGACGCTTCGGTGTAGTCGCTGACGATGTCATTTAACATAAAATCGTCAAAGATGCGCTTATCGCGATGGTCTTCGTCTTGTAAGTCTTCTTCCAGTTTTCTATAAGTTGTTATCAAGCCAATGTTGACGGCAATGGCAATAAATAAAATTGCTACAATCGCCAAGACAATAACAATACCGACGGTATTGAGCGATAATATCATGCCTATAAAAGTTCTTATCATACTAAACCTCCTTGTTTTTGCCTAAACTAAAGTTGTCTTAACTCGTTAACGATTATACCATATCATACCTTATTTAAACGAAACTTTGTCTTAAATTATATTTTTTTGATTAATATTTAATCAAGTTTTAAGAATAACAGAAACATTAGCAAAAAATTTTGCACTAGTCTATTAATTTCTGATTTGATGTGATAAAATAATAACGCCAGATAATCACGGCAGCGTGTGTATCATCTGTCCAAACAAATAACAATAAAGAGGTGAACTATGACACAGCAAAAGAACAGCTCAAAACAAGCGCATTTAACAGCACATTGCGCACGCCTAAATGAAACTAAGCGCGCGCTTTTTCAACGCGAAATCGAGCAAATAGACTACGTTAAAATTGAACAGTTGTACAATAGTCTATGCAAGGGTGAGTCAATAACTGAAACTAAGCAGACAATAACGCCAATTACGCCACTGATTCCGTCGCCAGAGCAAATAAAGCAGTACACAGAAATAGGTAAAAAAGCCCTGCAAGATGGCAAAGTAGCTGCGTTGCTATTAGCGGGTGGGCAGGGTTCAAGGCTTGGCCATGATGGACCAAAAGGCACCTATGACATTGGTGTTTCGGGTGGAAAATCGCTATTTGAACTACATGCTAACTATTTAAAAGAACAAAATCAGCTGACTGGCCACAACATGACTTGGTTGATAATGACCAGTGCAATTAATCATGCGGCAACCGTTCAATTTTTTGAGGAAAACGACTATTTTGGCTACCCAAAAGACAAAATTACCTTCTTTGAACAGGGTATGATCGAAGCCGTTGATTTTGACGGTAAAATTATTATTGAAAGCGAAACAAAAATCAGTCGTAGCCCCGATGGCAACGGCGGCTGTTTTCGCGCACTAAAAGAAAATAAATTAATCGACAAGTTAATCGCCGATGGCTGCGAATGGCTGTTCGTGTTTAATGTCGACAACGCCATTGTCAACATTGCCGACCCGCTGTTTATCGGTTTTACCATCGCAGCACAGAGCACTTGTTCGGCCAAAGTGGTTGAAAAAACTGCACCCGAAGAAAAAGTCGGCATTCCCTGTGTGGTCGATGGCAAACCAACCATCGTCGAGTATTCAGAATTAACTGAAGCAATGCTCAACGCGCGTGATGACGACGGTCGTTTGTACTATCGCGGTGGCAATATCGGCAATTACTGCCTCAGTTTAGCAGTGCTTAAGCGCTACCTCGAAAAGCCCTTAAATTATCATTTGGCTACTAAAAAAATAGCTTACTTAGATGACAGCGGTCAAACTGTTAAGCCCACAGAACCCAATGGCTATAAGTTCGAATTGTTTATCTTTGATATTTTCCCAGCATTTTCAAATATGGCGGTTATGCAAGTGGAACGCGAATTAGAATTTGCGCCGGTTAAAAATGCCACGGGTAACGATTCGCCTGAGACCGCCAAACGATTATTTGAAAATAAAATGAGACGCAAATAGGTGAGCGTGGTGAACAATAATTTTTTTGATATTGTCTTAGCGGTTACAATGGCCAATGTCGACGAGGGCATACACGTCGTCGACGCTGATGGCAAAACCGTTATTTACAATAAGGCGATGGAAAAAATAGAGGGCATGGCCGCAAAAGACGTCATCGGCAAGCACATATTAAAGGCCTATAGCGGCTGGCAAGATGACAACTCGACACTGTTGACCGTTCTAAAAACCGGACAGCCAATTCATCGTTCTAGTCAAAAGTACTTAAACTTAGCCGGTAAGCCGATTGTGACAGTCAATACCACACTGCCACTTTACGATGGCGCTAATTTAATAGGTGCCTTAGAAATTGCTGGCAATGTCACCGAAGTCAGCGACTTGTCAGAAGAACTCATTAAACTGCGTCAAAAATTGATAAAGCCGGCGCCGAAAAATAAAATCGATAAGCATTATTCATTCGATATGTTAATCGGTGAAGACCCCAAGTATTTACGTGCCGTTAAACAGGCCTTTCAAGCGGCACAAAGTAGTTCTAATGTACTGATTTACGGCGAAACGGGTACAGGCAAAGAACTGTTTGCGCAAAGTATACATTCTGAAAGCGAGCGTCGCAATAAGCCATTTATTGCCGTCAACTGCGCGGCGCTGCCCGAAACACTGTTAGAAGCGACACTGTTTGGCACAACACGGGGCAGTTTTACCGGTGCAGTTGATCGACCCGGTATATTTGAACAGGCCGATGGCGGTACGTTATTTTTAGACGAGCTCAACTCAATGTCGCTAAATTTACAGTCAAAACTACTGCGCGTTTTACAGGAAAACTACATCAGGCGCATCGGCGGCTTAAAAGATATTCCAGTCGACGTCAGAATTATTGCAGCAACCAATCAAAGGCCGACAACGCTACTGGCAAGCGGCGAATTGCGCAATGACCTGTACTATCGCATTAATGTAATGGCAATTAATATTCCCAGTTTGCGCGAGCGGCCGCGCGACATCGACTTATTAATTAGCCGTTTTCTCTACGAACTCAATAATAAATTGGGCAAAGATGTCTGGTATATCGACGAAGAGATAACGCCGCATTTGTATCGCTATGACTGGAAGGGCAATGTGCGAGAACTACTGAATTTTCTTGAATCATCACTCAATATGGTCGGCGACGAGCGCATAATAAAGCGCGAGCATTTACCACCACATTGGCAAGAAATTATCTCGCAAAAAACAGTAAGTGCTCAACCGATTGAGCCCAAAATTGAACTGCCGACCGCCCCAACGATCGACTTAAACCGCGAGTTGGCACGCATTGAAAAACAACTGATTGTCGAACACATTATGCTGTACAACGGCAATATAACCAAAGTTGCCAGCACACTTGGCATTTCACGACAAAACTTACAATATAAAATAAAGAAGTATAATTTGTAATATACGCAAAATATTTTGCTATTAGCAAAATATTTTGCATTTTCTTTAACTTTTTTTGCGGTTTTATATGAATATGAACGTAAAAATGGGCAATTTCACCAGATTGTTTTTGGCACGTTATTTGCGTATATATTTAACAACTATATAAAAAATGGAGGTTAGATTTATGAAAAGAAATGTAAGAGTCGGTATTTGGGGTTTTGGAGCAATGGGCAGCGGCATGGCAAAAATGCTCGTCGAGAAAAAAGGCGTTGAAATTGTTGCAGTTTGCGACCGCAACGCAAAGCGCGCCGGTAGAGAAATGTACGAGTATTTAGGCGTAGACAGAGGCGACAGACCCGAAGTTTACTTTATCAAAGAGCCTGAAAAGGCGTTCCCCGTCGGTTGCTGTGATGTTGTTTTAACAGCCACTGATTCATTTACAGAAACAGCTTTCCCCAGATTGAAATTCTGCTTAGAGCAAAAGCTCAATGTCATTTCAACAGCAGAAGAAATGGCGTATCCACAAGCGCAAAATCCCGAGCTAGCAAAACAGTTAGATGAAATTGCCAAGGCAAACGGCGTTAGTATTTTGGGCACAGGCATCAACCCTGGCTTAATTATGGACTTACTCGTCGTCGTGCTGAGCGGTGCTATGACACATGTTGACAGCGCCAAGGCAGAGCGCATTAATTCGCTTTCACCGTTTGGTCATACTGTTATGGAAGAACAAGGTGTTGGCATTACAGTTGATGCATTTAATAAAGGCGTTGCCGATGGCTCGTTATCAGGCCACGTCGGCTTTGCTGAATCAATTACAATGATTGGCGATGCACTGGGCTGGAAAGTTGATAAAATCGAAACGCAAATGAAGCCAATCGTCACAGATGTCGACAGAAAATCACCACACGGTTTTGCCGCTGCTGGCAATGTTGCAGGTGTCAACATGACTGGTCAAGGCTATGTCAATGGCGAGTTATTAATCGATATGTATCACCCGCAACAAATTGAACCAGAGCAGGTTGGCGTGCACACTGGCGACTACATTACGCTGAAGGGCACACCTGAAATAAATATGTCAATTAAGCCTGAAACTGAAGGCGGCTTGGGCACAATTGCAATGTGTGTCAATATGATTCCGCAGGTTATTAATGCCAGTCCTGGCTTAAAGACAATGTTAGATTTACCAGTACCAAGAGCAATAATGGGCGACTTACGCGAAAGAATTGAAAACTTAGAGTAAAGGAGTAATCATGGCTAAAAAAGGTGATTATGTAAATGTTCACAATATTATTTTGACGCCAGACGAACGTGCGCCACAAGTGCCTAGCGACACCAAAAAGGTGCCGCTGGAAATGTGGGTGCGCGGTTTCCTTACGGAAGATGCTGAACTAAATAGTCAAGCGACGGTAAAGACAATAACTGGGCGCCTTGTCGAAGGTAAATTAGTTGAAGAAAACCCAACTTACCGTCATTCGTTTGGTGAACACGTTCCAGAGATTTTCCAAATTGGCCTACAACTAAAAGCGATTTTATTTGGAGGTGACCAATGAAAGATATGAGTTATCAAGGTGTAATGAGCCGCCGCAATCAAATAATGGAAGCGGCTGTCGGTGTAGATTACACTGAATTTGAACAAGCCAATATAGCCTTTGACTACGAAGGTATGATGAAAAAAACTGGCTATACACTTGAAGAAATTCAAAAAATTCAACGCGATGTCGGCGTTGGCAATACGCCACTGCTTGAGCTAAAGAACATGACAGCGCTAGCTAGGAAAATTGCCAAGCCAGGTAAGGGCGCACGCATTTTTGTCAAAGATGAAGCGTCAAACCCATCTGGCAGTTATAAGGCAAGGCGTGCCGCCACGTCGGTTTATCACGCCTATAAAAATGGCTATAAGGGCGTTATTGCTGCAACCAGTGGCAATTACGGTGCAGCGGTTGCATCGCAGGCCGCCATGTATGGTCTAAAGTGTATTATCGTACAAGAGTGCTTCGATTCAAATATGAAAGGGCAACCAGAAATTATTGAAAAAGCACGCAAGTGTGAAGCGCTCGGTGCTGAAGTGGTGCAGTTGACAGTTGGCCCCGAATTATTCTACACTTTCTTGCAGTTGCTTGAAGAAACTGGCTATTTTAACGCTTCGCTCTACACGCCATTTGGCATCGCCGGCGTTGAAACACTGGGTTACGAATTGGTTATGCAAATGCGTGAACGCGAAGGCAAAGACCCCGACGTCGTCGTCTGTACCAATGCCGGTGGCGGTAATTTAACCGGTACGGCTAGGGGCATTAAAAAGGCGGGGGCAGACAATACCAAAGTGGTTGCTGCCAGCGTTGATTTATCGGGCTTGCACATGGCAAGTGACAACGACTTCAACCGCAAGTCGTTCACCACGGGGCACACCGGCTTTGGCATTCCATTTGCAACGCTGCCAGACCGTTCCGACGTGCCGCGTTCAGCAGGCAGACCACTGCGCTATATGGACCGCTATGTCACAGTAAAACAAGGCGAAGTCTTTTATATGACAGAAGCCTTGGCGCAGCTAGAGGGCATTGAGCGCGGTCCGGCCGGCAATACGTCATTAGTTGCCGCCTTGGCAATTGCCACCGAAATGGACCAAGACAAAATTATCGTCGTGCAAGAAACCGAATACACCGGTGCCGGCAAGGGCATTCAGCCACAGCTCAGTTTTGCCAGACAAAACGGCATAGAACTAAAGTTTGGCGATCCCGATCAAGAAGTGCCCGGTCAGACAATTATTCTGCCCGAGCACCCTTCGTTGATCAAAGCGCGCGACTTTGATTTAGATAAATTGCGCAAATCTTGCATTAAAAATGCGGTTGGCGATACTGAAAAAGAAAAACTGACCGATGTAGACATTGACTACTTGATAGCAGAAACAAATACTGATCGAGAATACGTTATGTCGGTGCTAAACAGTTTGTAGATATGGAGGTAACAGGTGAAAGGTGCAGTAGTTAGAGATGATGATTACGAAGTTCGTCGTAAACATCTTGCAGATTTATCCGATGAGCAATTAAAAGAAAAATTTTGGTCATTAATCGAACAAATCGTCGACCCAATGCTCGATTTGGCCAAAACACATACATCGCCGTCGGTTGAGCGTTCGGTGCTTTTGCGCATGGGCTTTTCCAGCTTAGAAGTCAAGCCGCTGGTAGAGGGCGCAATTGACCGCGACTTAATCGGTAAAGGCGTCGGGCACATTGTCTATCGCATTGCCAAAGAGAAAAATATCAGCCTGCGCGAAGCGGGCTTGGCAATGATTGAGGGCGAATACTGGGATGATGCCGTTGAAATTTTTAAAGGAGGTCAATAATGTCTTTAGTAGCTGAAACAAAAATGGATATTAGAGAAATCCTTAAAGATTTAAAAGACTATCGCCCGAAGCGACGCGGTTGGATTTGGCGCGAAAACATCAAAGATTTAAAAATGGGTAAATTTACCTATCAGCAGTGCGCCGCACCACTTGAAAAGAGCGTCGGTATTCCGGCTTCACAGTACTTTGACAATTTAGACCCGCAACCAATTGAAACAATTACCACTGAGATTGCGTCTGGTCGCTTTGAAGACGACATTCGCCGCATGCGCATGAGCGCATGGCACGGTGCCGACCACATTATGGTTATTCGTACAGCTGGTCAATCGCACTTCGATGGCTTAATCGAGGGTACGCCACAGGGCATTGGCGGTGTGCCGATTTCTCGAAAACAAGTGCGCGCACACCGCAAAGCACTCGATTTAATTGAAGAAGAAGTCGGTCGCCCAATTAATTATCACTCCTATATTTCGGGTGTGGCAGGGCCAGACATTGCCGTTATGTTCGCCGAAGAGGGCGTCAATGGCGCCCACCAAGACCCGCAATATAACGTATTGTACAGAAACGTCAATATGGTGCGTTCATTTATTGATGCCGCTGAATCAAAAAAAGTAATGACATGGGCTGACATTGCCCAAATTGATGGTGCGCACAACGCCAACGCGACAGCGCGTGACGCCTGGAAAGTCATGCCCGAATTAATGGTACAACACGGCATAAATTCACTGTTTTCGGCGAAGGTAGGCATGAAAAAATCAAATATTTGTCTATCGACAGTGCCACCGACGGCAGCACCGGCACCGTCGTTAAAATTTGACTTGCCATATGCCGTTGCACTGCGCGATTTCTTTACAGAATACAAAATGCGCGCCCAAATGAACACCAAGTATATTACATCTTCGTCACGCGAAGCAACCGTTACACACGTCTTAAATATGTTGATTTCACGTCTGACCAGTGCAGACATTCAGTCGACCATTACACCAGACGAAGGCCGTAACGTACCTTGGCACGTTTACAATATCGAAGCTTGTGATACAGCCAAACAATCGCTTGTCACAATGGACGATTTAATGTCGATGGTAGAACTGCGCAAAGAGGGCTTTTTACCCGACAAAGTGCGTGAATTAAAAGAACGCGCTATTCTCTACTTAGAGCAAATTATTGAAGACGGCGGTTACTTTAATTCAGTTGAAAAGGGCAACTTCGTCGATTCTGGCATGTTCCCCGAACGCAACGGCGACGGCATTGTTCGTCGCAGCGACGGTGGCATTGGCGCGGGTACAGTTTACATCAGAGATGAAGACTATATGGCGCCAGTTACGGCCCACTACGGCTATAACAACGTCGCCCAGTACGACCCTAACGCAGTTGATGACCCCGCCTCATTAATTGGTGGTTGTACATTTGAAAAGCCAGAAAAAATTATTTACATCGATGAATTAGATGACATTGACAATGTCAATTTGCGCATGGAAAAAACCGAAAAATACCGCAATTCACACTTGTTGACACCAGAAGTAGAATGGCTTGGCGACCAAACAGTTGTCACCGAATACTTCTTGCCAACAGATGCCAGAACGGCAGAATTTGCGGCATTAGAACTTGCCAAAAAGCAAAATATGCAAGAACCAGAAGTTATTCACGTTGAAGTAATGCACCCCTCTGAGGGTACGCGCGTTCAAGTAAAGGGGCGTTTAGAAGTAGACATTGATATGTCAAAACTAGAAATTCCGCCACTGCCCGAAATAATGAGCGACGACGAAATCAGAGCCTATGTCAAAGACTATGGCGTTAAAATTGTCGCGGCAACCGTTGGTGAAGACGAACACTCGGTTGGCCTGCGCGAAGTCATTGACATTAAGCACGGCGGCATTGAAAAGTACGGCATCGACGCTGAATACTTGGGCACATCTTGTCCAATTGAAAAATTAGTTGACGCCGCCATTGAGTCAGATGCCGACGTCATCTTGGCTTCAACCATTATTTCGCACGATGACATTCACTACAAAAACATGAAGCGCATCCACGATTATGCCACTGAAAAAGGCGTACGCGAAAAGCTTATAATCTGTGCTGGCGGCACACAGGTTACACCTGAAATTGCCCGTCAAAATGGTATGGATCAAGGCTTTGGCCGCTACGACCGCGGTGTCAACGTGGCGACATTCATTGTTAAAGAACTTAAAAAACGCAAGGGAATCGAATAACGGAGATATTATGAAGATCGACATACTCGTAGCAGAAATAGGCAGCACCACTACCGTCATTAACGCATTTGATGACATCAACACAGCTGAACCAAAATTTATTGGTCAAGGTCAGGCGCCTACCTCAGTATTAGAAGGCGACGTCAATATTGGCCTCAACGGCGCAATAGACGACCTTAAAAAGCGGCTTGGCGTCGATAAAATTGACTACCATCAACTACTGGCGACTAGTTCGGCTGCCGGTGGTTTAAAAATGACAGTGCACGGCTTAGTCTACGATATGACCGCCAAGGCCGCCCGCGAGGCGGCGCTTGGTGCAGGCGCCAATATCCACCTAGTGACAGCGGGTAAACTGAGGCGCACCGATCTTCAAAAAATACGCGATGTTCATCCCAATATTATCTTAATTGCCGGCGGCGTCGATTACGGTGAACGCGACACGGCAATTGCACATGCTGAAACAATTGCCGCAGCCAGTTTCGACGTGCCGGTTATTTACGGCGGCAATATTGAAAATCACGAAGAAGTAAAACTGATCTTTGAAGAAGCTGGCAAATCACATCTCTTGCGCATTGTCGACAACGTCTACCCAAAAATAGACGTACTCAATGTCGAACCGGCGAGAGATGTCATTCAAGACGTCTTTGAAGAACACATTATTCATGCACCCGGCATGACCAGCGTGCGCGACATGGTCAATGGGCCAATTATTCCAACGCCAGGCGCAGTTATGGAAGCAGCCAAACTACTAAAGGCAGAAATAGGTGACCTAATCGTCTTTGACGTCGGTGGTGCAACCACCGACTTGCACTCGGTAACTGAGGGCTCAGATGAAATAAACGACATTTTAATGAGCCCCGAACCCGTTGCCAAGCGCACTGTTGAGGGCGATTTAGGCGTTTATGTCAACATGTTAAACATCGTCGAACGGATTGGTCACGATAAACTAATGAAAGATTTAAAAGTAGACCAAGCGACGCTTGACAAACTGATTGCCAACCACGTGCCAATACCGGTAGAGGCACAGCAAAAGCAATTTGTCGAACGACTTGCCAAAGAGGCAGTGATGGTTGCCGTTGAACGTCATGCTGGTGGTTTTAGAACGCTTTACGGCGGGTCTAAAAAGACATTGGCGGTCGGCAAAGACCTTACCAGCGTGCAATACATCGTCGGTACGGGCGGTGCTCTAACGCGCTTGCCAGCGCGGGTTGATATATTAAAATCAGTTGCCTTGAGCAATAAAGGCGATAAACTCTATCCAACCAAAGAAGCTAAAATATTAATCGATAACGACTATATTATGGCATCACTCGGCGCACTTGGCAAAGTCAACCCTGAAGCAGCTGTCAAGTTGATGAAGAAGAGTTTAAAAATATAAGATATGAGGCAAATATGTACCCAAGATTAGTAATCGACAAAAATAAACTAATAGACAATGTTAAGGCAATGGTAGGGCGCTGTAAGGCAAACAATCTGACAGCGATGGGCGTCACCAAAGTGTTCTGTGCTGACGAAGTATTGACACAGTGTTATATCGATGGCGGCGTCGACTACTTGGCCGATTCGCGTCTACTAAACTTAAAGCAGTTGGCCGCTTTTGACATTGAAAAAGTATTACTTCGCTTACCGGCGTTAAGTGAAGTCGCCCAAATTGTAGAATATAGTGACATATCGCTAAATTCAGAAATTAAAACGATAAGAGCTTTAGGTAAAGCAGCACAACAGAAAAATAAAGTGCATAAAATAGTATTAATGGTCGACCTTGGCGATTTACGCGAGGGCATTTGGCCTACTGACTTCGACCAAATGGTCGCAGAAATTAAAGCAGTTGATGGTATTGAATTATTTGGTTTAGGCACTAATTTAACCTGCTACGGTGGCGTTATTCCAACAGCAGAAACGCTCTCTAAACTGACCGATTTAGCCGCCAGATTAAAAGAAAAACACGGCATAACCGCCAAACTACTATCAGGCGGTAATTCAAGCAGCGTGTATTTGCTCGACAAGGGTGAAATGCCAGCGGCAATAAACAATTTGCGCTTGGGCGAATCAATTGTACTGGGGCGTGAAACCGCCTATGGCGACACAATAGCGGGTACACATAGCGACGTGTTTAAGCTAGAAGCCGAAATCATCGAGAAAAAAGTTAAGCCGTCTTTGCCCATTGGTAAAATCGGTATGGATGCCTTCGGCAACACGCCCAGCTTTGAAGATAAGGGCGAGCGCGTACGCGCAATACTGGCAATCGGCAGACAAGATGTCAACATCGATAATTTGATACCCGAAGATAAGGCAATCAGCATATTTGGCGCGTCAAGCGACCACCTACTCGTCGACCTAACCGATGTCGCTGACAACTATCAAGTGGGCGATATTGTGCGGTTCGACATTGAATACGGCGCAATGTTGGCGTTAATGACCTCGCCATATGTTGAAAAGACCTATAAGTAAAGCAGCATAATATGTGATATTTTAAAGCGCCAGTAAAAAACTAGCGCTTTTTTATGTTGACATTTACCTTGTCAATTTGTCTTAATGTTTAATGCTTACTATCTCAGAATTTCAAAGTAGGCGCCCTCGACGCCGCTGTTTATAAAGAGCTTGACGACTTTGTCACTTTCGCTTTTTCCGACTTCACGAACGCTTACATCACAGGCGTAAAGTTTATCATAGGCGCTGTCACTAATGACCAATATCATATCTACGTTATTCACAAAATCGGCCATCGCTTGCGGGTCGATTTTGCCATTGTTATATTTTTCAATCATATCAGTCAAATCAGTGTAATTGTATCCGTCTTGCGGCCTAATATTAACTGCATTGAGGGCAACTTTGTCAGAATTTGGATTAATCGGCAAGTTGAGCTCGAATGTCTCTTGATTGAACATGATCATTTCGCTACTGAGTGCCTCTATCATCACCGCCATGTAACAGCTGTCGACGCCCAGTTTTTCGTAGTCGTCGTGTAACTTGTTAATGGTTTGTTCTAGCGACAGACCCTCTGCTGCGCCGCGGTCCGACAGCATAACGCCAACTGGTTCGTAAAGGGAAGGGTTGGCTTGCCAATCTTTCAGCGCGCTTATCAGTTTCGGGTCGTCCCATTCGATGTATTGATAGGCGTCGTCTACCAAGACCAATTTGCTTTGGTCTATTTGTTGAGCAGCTTGATTGTCAGTTTGATTTGTACAGGCTGTCAAACTGACGACAAATAGTAGCAAGAACACGACGATAATTTTGCTATAAGTTTTTGTTTGCACAGCGATCTCCTATTGTAAATAAGCTGCTTTATTCTGTGAGCACTTTACCATCAAGTAACTGACCCTCGCGCATTGTGTAGAGCTTTTTAGTGTAATCAATTGTATCCAGCTCATGTGTGACGAGCATAATAGTAGTGCCATTTTCATTTAATTTTTGGAATATTTGCATGACTTCTTTTGTGCTTTCAATGTCGAGGTCAGAAGTCGGTTCGTCGGCGATGATAATCTTCGGTTCGTTGAGCATGGCTCGGGCGATTAAAACGCGCTTGCGCTCGCCGCCAGACAGTTCTTTAGGGTAGGACTTTGCCAACTGCGCAATGCCCAATTGTTCCAAAATAAGATGCGCTTTGCCAAATGGATCGCCTTCTCTCGGGTATAAAAAATAGGGCAAGCAGACGTTTTCAATTACTTGCAAATTGCCTAACAGCGCACTTTGTTGTGGTATATAGCCAATTGTCGTATTGCGAATTTTGGAAATTTCATCGTCGGTTTTACTGTATAGGTCTTCACCCAATAACATGACGTTGCCAGATGTCGGTTTGACCAAGCCGCTAATCATGTTGAGTAAAGTCGTTTTGCCGCTGCCGCTTCTGCCGATAATGCCGACAAAATCACCTTGTTCTAAAGTGAAATTAACTTCGCTGACGGCGGCAAACTGGCGATCCGCTCGCGTAAAACGCTTAGTAAGTGATTGTAGTTTTAATAGCATAAATGCTCCTATTCATCTTCTCGAAATTGCGTGTATATGTCCATACTTGACAGTTTTCTTAACGAATTTAACGCCGCTATTGGTGCAACTAAAACGCTGGCGATAAAACAGCCTACGCCCCATAAAAGCAGTTCAATTAGCTGAGGCATTAAGAAGGGAATACTGACTTTATCGGCGATTTGCATTCCGTAAAAGAATAAAAAGATATAGCCTAATGCAATGCCGATGATGCCGCCAATTAAACTAATTAAAATTGACTCGCGCAACATTAAGTAATTGATCTGTCTTTTCTTTGCACCAATGATGCGCAGCGTTGCAAATTCTTTCTTGCGCTCGCGCAAAATCATTGAAAACACGATTGCAATGACAATAACTGAAAGCAGCCAAATGACAAAAATCGCTATATTGACCATTCGCATAATCACTTTTAAATTAGCTGAAATACTGCTGACAAACGACTTGCTGAACATCGCAATAATGCCTTCGTTGGCAAATTCGTTGTTAATCTGGCGCGAAATATCCTCGGGCTGATAACCGGGTTTGAGCTTAATCATAACTGTCGAAATCAAATCGCCATTATCAACCAAGGGGTGTTTTTTAATGCGTTGTGAATCAATCGCCATTGCCTGGGCGGTCTTGGCGTTGACAAAGACTGAGGCGTCAAAGCCCATACCAGTCTGTTCTAAGCGGCCGACGATGCTATAGGGTTTTTCAAAAAACTTAATTATTTCACCGGGCTCGCCGGCAACGCGACTGCCGACAATGCACTCGCCAACCTCAAGTGGGCGATTTAACGCAGTGGAGAGCCAAGGCGTAATCAAAAAATCGGTTTCCGAATCAATGCCGATAATTTGCACTGGATAACTACAACACGATGCACTGAGCGTTGCAATATAGGTTTGGGGGGTCATTTTATCGATGCCTTCAATAGTTTCTAATTTATTGATTGCATCTTTCGGCAAGTAAAATTCGCTGGGCGAACCCTTCAGTAAAATGCCGTCAATTGTCTCTTCGCGTCCGTCTGGTATCGCCATGACATCAGCACCAAGGCGGTCTGACAGCGAAGCCAGTCCGCGCGACAAGCTTTTAGTCGTCAGTGACCCCGCCAACAGCGTCAGCGCAAATAGGGCGACCAATAAAATGAGTCCCAAGCTGCGCAGTGGTTTTCTTCTTATGTTTTCTACCGCAAGGTAGTTTATATCAATTTTAGGCATAGTCTTCCCTCGTCAAAAAGTTTATAACGATTGCGATGACAGCGATAATAATCATGATTGGCACGATGATTTCGAGCGCTGGCTGCGTGTGTAATCTACAACCGTGGCCGGCTTTGGCACAGTAGCCGATTTCCCAGCCCAGCGCCTTTTTATTGCCGACTTTAATTAGCTGTTTTGGCAAAGCGTATGTTACAAATGCCGCGATTATTGTCACGAAAAAGGCGAGGTGATAAAATACTTTTTTGCGCTTTAGAATTGCCAATAAATTAAATAATAGAACGATAATGCCCATGGCAATAATTAACTTTGCGCTGTAGGCACATTTCATCGGCGTGCCGTCCGGTGCCGGAATATTGCATACTGGAAACAGCTTATATGGCGTCAATACTAATATTAGACCCAATAGAGCCAAAACAGAAGTAATGATTAGTTTAATTCTGTTAGTCATATACGCTCCTTACTATCATAAAAAAGAATATAAATGAGAATAAATTTCATTAAAAAATATAACACTTTTCATTTCTAAAGTCAATAGCAGGGCATGTATAACGCGTGCTTGTTAACTGCATTATAGCATATATTTGAAAGGGTTGCGATTTTGTTTAGTAACGTTAACAAAATTGCTAGATAGTGTATTGCGGTGTTTACAGAAGCGTCGCAATTTGGTTTTCTTTGCAAAATATTAAAACGCCCATTTTTCTTTGGGTGCCAGGTTGCTTTATAAGCACAATAATTAACGCTGTTCTCTTGAGGGCAACTCACTGTTTTGTCATTTCGAGAAATCTCACTCAGCTTGTCATTTCGAGCAACGTCGAGAAATCTCGCTTTTGCCTTTGACTTTGTAAGCAGATTGCTTGCAATCTGCTGCGTCGCAAGTTTTTTATTTATCACCCTGATTTTTTTAATCATGATAAATAAAATAACGAAAGAC
>PDWI01002511.1_pt1 | contig 27381 bp, 18 predicted proteins | sample 1430891 | NCBI WGS metagenome assembly PDWI01 (sample SAMN01162508, study PRJNA174530) | Oral metagenome, whole genome shotgun sequencing project. | biome: Marine environment; feature: Marine mammal; material: Swab sample of the gingival sulcus; isolation source: swab sample of gingival sulcus... | reverse complement strand
ATATTTTTCAGATATGCAAAAGTTTTTTTATATTCAATCGTTTGGAAATTATAATGCAAGAGTTATGGCGTTGATAATTAGGGTGTTGGGGGGCTTTAGCTAAATTTAAGAAAATTACTATCAAAAAAACATTGATTTCTTAGTTTAATATCTAATTAATATCTAACTTATTTTTATATGAAGAGAATAAACATCAAGAGCAAGTAAAGAGCAAATTGTTAATTTAATTTTGAAAAATTAGCTAATGCTTTTTGTACCTAAGCGCAAGCTCCTTTAAGTTTAAGCCCTAACTCCGCTGAATTAGGGCGTCTTTCCTTTTTAAATTGCTGATTTTCAGTATTTTAAATAAAATGATAAGCTATATGTTTAGATCGTCTGTCTAAAGGTCTAATACGCTCAAAATCAATCAAATAAAAGCATAGACCACATAAATATATCGGAGTTAGGGTTTAAGTAGTATTCCGTTATTTTACTACAAAATTTCCTTATCCTCTTTCCCAAATATTTTTTCTCTCATTTTTAAATAAGTTTCATCATCAATTTTATTGGGCGCATACACAAATTGTTCGCCAACATCTCCAACCGAAGAATCATCGTCAATTACAACATATCTTTGGATGTCCGGGTGAGCTTCTAAGTAGTCTTTTATAACAGAAGTTTTTGTTGGATAAGTTCCGTCTTCTCTTATGCCTGAGGTTTTTGCGGTCATATCTATCACGTAATCATCTAATTGATGTATTCTAAACAAGCACTTCATTTCCTCTAAACTTCTGTAATTAATCCAACTCGAATGAAGAACAATATCCATATCAAAATCAATTAGTAGTTGCTTCAAATATCCGATAGAAACAAAATCCCAATCGTAAAAAACAGCACCTATGTCGTATTTGTCGATTTTGAGGTATCTTTCGTCATCAAAAAATTCAGCCATAGCCTTTTGCAAAGCATCTAAGTCGTAGTCGAAACGAGAGTCTGACCAAGTTGGTTGCAAAACTCCGTCAATATCCAAAAAAAGTACACATTTTTCATCTAAAAATTTAAGCCGGCTGTGGCTGGTACTTTTTCTAAAATCTCCGTAAAATTTTCTTCGTATCATTTTTTTATATTTATAAAGTTTAACACATTAATATTAATATTTTGCAAATTTAAAAATTTATAATCAAAATGACAACATAATTCTTTGTTAAATTGAGAACCGTAGAGACGCAGTACCACTGCGTCTTTATCTTACGACAATACCACTGCGTCTCTATATTACGACAATACCACTGCGTCTCTGTCTTTCTGCGTCTCTATCTTACGACAATACCACTGCGTCTATACCACTGCGTCTCTATCTTACGGTAGTAGTTATTGTATTGATTGTCAGGAGGTTATAAAAAGCCTTTGCAAATAAATAAAAAACTGATTATCAAACCATTACGAAAAAACACCAAACTATTGGTTGTATTTATGTCATTCTTTTTTACTTTTGCCCCCGATTTTATAAAAAACTATTAAAGAATAGTACAACAAATTTAATTACGAAAAAAAAGCCAAAAGCCAACAGCCAAAAGCCAACGGCCAAAAGCCCAAAAAACAATATGAAAATAAAAATACTATTTGTATGTCACGGCAATATATGTCGTTCGCCAAGTGCCGAAGCAGTTATGACGCAGTTTGTAAAAAACGCCGATTTAAGCGATAAAATAGAATGCGATTCTGCCGGAATAATCGGATTTCACGCAGGCGAACAAGCCGACCGGCGTATGCAAAAACACGCACAAGAACGCGGATACGACCTGACAAGTATCTCGCGACAAATAAAACGACAAGATTTTGCAAATTTCGACTACATTATCGGAATGGACGACAGCAATATGCAAGGCATAAGAAGCATTATGCCCCAAAACTCAAACGCAAATATTTTCAAAATGACAGATTTTTGCACCGAGCAAAATTACAACAGCGTTCCCGACCCGTATTACGGAGGTGCGAAAGGTTTTGAACTCGTACTTGATTTGTTGGAAGATGCTTGCAAGGGATTTTTAAATTATATACTTCGGGAGAATGGGGAATTGAGAGTTGAAAATTGAGAATTGAGAGTTAAATTTCTGATAATCAAACTATTATAAAAAAACAACATAACCATAACCAAGGCCAACGGCCAAAAGCAAACGGCCAAAAGCCAACAGCCAACAGCCAAAAAAATGAAAAACATACTTTGGACAATCTGTAAAATTTTATTTATCGGTTTATCGGCATTTGCCTTTACGCCGATAGTAATTCCGCAAGGTCAAAGCACGCCTGAATTATTCGGGTTGCCACGTACGCTTTGGATAGGATTATTAATATCACTTTTGTTCATTTTATTAACCATACTCGGAGCGTTGTCTATCGACAAAACCGAAGAAAACAAACCTAATCAGAGATGACCATTTGGCTAATTATCTTTGCCACAGTATATTTGTTGGCACTAATTTATTCTACTCGAAAATCAAAACTTGCAATAACAAATCCGAAGGATTACACGCTGCCTCAAATTGGAGCTTTTCTGGGATTTTTGACATTTTCGGCAACTTTGTTCAGCACATTTACTCTTATGGGAATGCCCGATTTTTTCAGAGTACACGGAGTTGGGGCGTGGATTTTTTTGGGCGTAACCGACACGGCGCTGGCTTTTGTCGTCCTGTGGTTTGGCGTTGCAATGCGAAAAAAATATTCCAAACAAAATTTCACAAACGTCAGCGCAATTATAAAAGACAAATATTCGAGTTCGCTGGCGGTTTATATTTACAGATTTGGGATTTTTGTGTTCCTAATTCCGTACGTGGCTATCCAAATAAAGGGAGTTGCCGAATTTATCGATTATTCTGCCATAATAAATCTGCCAAGTTGGGCTTTGTCGGCTATCTTTTTGATAATCATATTGTTATATAGCTACATCGGCGGACTGAAAGCAATTATAATAAGCGATGCCATTCAAGGTATAATCTTGTTGTTCGTAACGTCGCTCATAGCTTACACCTGCTTGCAAAACGTTGGCGGAATGGAACTTATGTTTCAGAAAATAGCATCAAGCAACCCCAAATTATTATCAACTCCGGGAACGAACAATTTGCTGACGGGGCAGTTTTTATTTGCTTCGTTTGTGGTTATCGTTTTGATGCCTATTTCGCAACCGCAATTGCTAACTCGCATCGTGATAATGAACAAAATAAACGACGTAAAACGAATGGCAATTGCCGTATCGGTTTTTGCTTTTTTGATAATATTACCAACGATATTTATCGGTTTTTACGGAGCAATAAAATTTCCAAACGCATCGGCGCAAGAATTTTTGTACAACGCCTTAGTCAAAGAACAACACGGAATTGTGGGCGCCTTAGCCGTAATCGGTTTGATTGCCGCCACAATGTCCACCGCCGATTCGCAATTATTTGCCATACAAACAGAGGTTGTAAATGCTAAAAAATCGAAGGTTTACAACAAATTATTTATTGTGATTTTTGGTTTAATTGCCTTATTTTTATCAATATACAGCACGCAAGAGTTGGTTTTGTTGGCGCGAGTAAGTTTTGCCGGAACGGCGCTTATGGCTCCGATGATTTTTATGGCTATTTTTTCTAATTTTAAACACAAAAACATTGTTCCAATATTGACTTTTGTTTCGATGATAGTTTATCTGACGGCAAATCTCAGCAATTTAATTCCGAAATCAATATTTGGCTTGCGGTTGGATATGTTCTTGCTGATTTTCAACAGCTTAACGGCATTGAGCGTTTATTTGGTCGATAAACGCGGGAATTGTTAGGTGCTGGGGGCTGGGGGTTGGGTTTTGGGTTTTGGGTTTTGGGTATTGGGTTTTGGGTATTGGGTTTTCTGCTAATAAATTCTTCAAATATTTGGTGCAATAGGACGTTGTTGTTTTATAATGAATTGATAATCAGTCTCTTATCTGTCTGTAAGTGCTTCGCCGTTCTCAATTCTCAATTCTCAATTCTCCATTCTCCATTCTCCATTCTCCATTCTCAATTAAGAAGCGTCGGGGATTATCCTTTTTTAGTTATTTGAATTTATTTTTTTATTCAATTGCTCTTTTTTTAATGGTTGATTTATAGATGATTATGAAAATATTTGTTTTTTTTTAGTTATTTTTTTTATTAAGAAAATAATTTTTTCTACTTTTAACCCGCATTATCTGTTCAAAAATCTACAACACACTCAAATTGCTTCAAAACAAGCCATTTACAAGGTGTTTTCGTTGTACTGTGGTTACGTTTTGGCACGTTTTTGTTTTGTTTGAGTGTCGTGAGGGCTATGCGCTTCTCAGAAATATGCAGATTTAAGCACATGAAATAGTAATTATTATACAAAAATAAAAAATGAGCAAACTTATAATAATATCAGCGCCGTCGGGAGCCGGAAAAACAACTTTGGTCGAAAAAATTATGGAAAATAAAAATTTTAATTTAGAATTTTCAATTTCGGCAACAAGCAGAGCCCCAAGAGAGTACGAAAAAAACGGCGTAAATTATTATTTTTTGGACAAAGATGAGTTCAAATCACGAATAGAAGCAAATGCTTTTGTGGAATGGGAAGAGGTGTACAAAGACCAATTTTACGGAACGCTGAAAACCGAATTGGAACGGATTTGGGCAAACAACAAAAATGTAATTTTTGACGTAGATGTGAAAGGCGGTTTGAATATCAAAAAACATTATCCGGAAAACTCGCTTTCGATTTTTATTAAACCTCCTTCAATCGACGAATTGAAAAGGCGTTTGGAAAACAGAGGTTCCGAAAATCAAGCAAGTTTAACCAAGCGGATACAAAAAGCTGAGTACGAAATGACTTTTGCTGAACAATTCGACAGGATAGTCGTAAACGACGATTTGGAAACTGCTACACAAGAAATTCTACTGCTGGTTAAAGAATTTATTTTTAAATAAATAAAAAAAAGTACTATTTTTGTATAGCTATATATTTTAGAAAAACAAACGAATAGTAACATTTTGTTAAATTAAAAATAACGAATTAAAAACTAAGAATTATATTACTGATAATCAGATGGTTGCATTGGGTCGCTAATCGTTGGGGAATTATTAGGATATTATAATAAATTAACGCCCTATTGGAATATGAAACGAAACATAAAAGATATATCACTGAAACTAAAACTGGTAATTTTAGCAGTTCCAACGGTATTATTTTTAACATTTATAATAGTAAATTACATCGGCATTCAGCGAGATTTGCGCGAAAATAAAGCATATTTGACCGAAAATTATATTCAGAAAAATAATTTGTTGAGCAATTCGCAGCGAGTAATAAATTCATTTATAGTTTTTAATCATATTTCGTTCGAGAAATTGAACGATTTTGTCGGAACCCAAAGTTTGTTTTTTCAAACGAATGACACAATAGCGCAAATAATCGAACAATACGACGCGCTGATAATCAAAAAAGATGAAAAGAAAATTTTAGAAGATTTTAGCTTAGAATACCAAATTTTTCAAAACGTAATATATCAATTTTTCAACGAATACAAAAAAGACGAAATCAACCTAAAAAGCGTAAGTAGGCTTTTTAACAAAGAATTATATTCTTACCAAAATCTAATAGAATTACTAAAAAAAATGAAAATTGAAAACAATAAAAATTTTCAAATATCAGTAAATCAGATAAGTAAGGAGGTCAGAAGTAATAACATAAAGTTGATAATTGTTTTTTTTATTTTTATAATTTCTTTTGTGGTTCTTAGCGTTGTGTTATTCAAAGATGATATTTTATTACAAAATAGAATAGCAAAATATATCAATAAATTATCAAAAGGAGAAACCATCGAATTGGAAGACGAAGCGAACAATGAGCTCGTTTTGTCGATAGCCAAAATAAGCAACAACTACGAAAAAATAACAGATTACATCACAAGCCTTAAAAATAAAAATTATGAATTTGAAATAGAAAAATTGGGCAAAAATGACCACATTTTCAGTTCGTTGCAGATGTTGAAAGAAGATCTTATTGCCGACCAAAAAGAACACCACAAACGCGAAAAAGAAGATGCGCAAAAAGAATGGGCTAATGAGGGTATCACCAAATTTACGGAACTTATGCGTATTCATTCAAACGATTTGAATATTTTGGCAGATGAAATTATCCGAACACTAGTAAAATATTTGGAGGCTTCGGTTGGTGGTATTTTTATCGCAAAAGATGTAGAAAGTGCAACGCCTTCGTTGGAATTGCTCTCGGCATTTGCTTACGACCGAAAAAAATATTATTCAAAAATAATAATGTTTGGCGAAGGCTTGGTTGGAGCCGTAGCGGTCGATAGAGCCACTATTCACCTAAACGGCGTGCCGGAAGATTATCTGGAAATAGAATCGGGCTTGGGCGACACCACGCCTAACAACCTCTTGATTATCCCATTGCTAACCGACAATGGGCTTTTGGGTGTTATTGAGCTTGCGTCGCTCCGACAATTACAGCCTTTTGAGGTCGAATTTGCTGAAACAGTGTCGCGTTCGATAGCTTCATCGCTCGAAACCGTAAAAATAAACGCTCGAACAATAGAACTGCTGAAAGAATCGCAAAAAAAATCGGACGAATTGTCGCAACGTGAGCATAATTTGCAAGAAGCAATGATAGAGGTAAACAATGCTCACAAAGTTGCAAAACGAAACGAGATAGAAATGACCGGTATTCTTAGTGGTGTTGACCAAACGTTGATGCGAGCCGAATATTCGGTGGAAGGGCGATTGCTGAACTCAAACTTGGTTCACCGTCAAACTATGGGATACGAAATGGAAAGTATGCGCGGACGAAAAATTATAGAGTTCGTTCAGGCTGATGAAAAAGAAGAGTTCCAAAAAATGTGGGGCGACGTGGCAAACGGCAGACCATACCAAATTCCCGTAAAACGACAAAATAAACAAACCGGCGCAGATATTTGGTTGCTCAACCAATACACGCCAATCAAAGACGACAGAGGGCAGGTTGTAAAAATATTATACTTGGCTATTGATATTACCGAGCAAAAAATAGCCGAAGAACGTTCAAATGAACTTTTGAAACAATCCAAAGAAAAAGAATCGGAATTGCAAGGTGTGCTTAACGGTATTGACGTTTCTACGGTTCGTGTGGATTACTCTATCGACGGGAATTTTTTGTTCTCTAACGACTTGTATCGAGAAAAAATAGGACATTCGTACGATTATTTAAAAAATAAAACAATTTTCGATTTGGTGCCGAAAGATAAAGTTTCGGAATATAAAAAAGCTTGGCAAGAAGTTATAAAGGGTAGCACCAAACGTATGAGAGAGTATTATACGAATAACATTACAAAAGAAGATGTTTGGTTGCTGACAGAGTACAACCCGATATATAACGAAACAGCAGAAATCGTAAAGATTATGGGCTTGTCGATAGATATAACCGAACAAAGAGCCACACAGGCAAAGGTTGCTGCGCTTTTAGACCAAACTCGAAAGAATGAGCTGGAAATGCGAGGGGTGTTTACCGGTATCGACCAAACGGTTATGCGTGCAGAATATTCGGCAGATGGTAGCTTGCTTACTGCTAATGAGTTACATACACAGACGCTTGGCTATGATTTAAACGAAATGAAGGGGAAAAACATTTTGGAATTTGTTGATGAAGAGGGACGAGAGGCGTTTGAAAAAATTTGGGGAAGAGTGCAACAAGGAAAGTTGGAACAGGTAACCGTAAAACGACTAAACAAAGATACGGGAGATACTATATGGCTTTTGAACCAATACACTCCGATAGAAAATGAAATAGGCGAAATTACAAAAATCCTATATTTGGCAATCGATATTACCGAACAAAAAGCCACAGAGGAAAGGGCACAAAGGCTTTTGGCGGCTGCAAAACGTAATGAAATAGAACTTTCGAGAGTGCTTTCGGGGGTTGATAAGATTCTTTTTAGGATGGAGATAGACCCGCAGGGTATTGTACATGGCGTAAATGAGGATAATATCGAACGGTTGATTGGAATGACAAAAGAAGATGCAATTGGTAAAAATTTTCTAAATCAGTTTGATGAAACAAAGAAACAGTTCTATCTTAGTATAATAGAGCAAGTTAAAGCCGGAACTTTGGAACAGAAAACTCTTAAGATGAACGACAAAATAACCGGCGAAGAACTTTGGGTATTGAGTCAGTTTGTCCCTTACAGAAACCAACAAGGGGAGGTTTTCAGAATTTTGTATTTGGGGGTTGATGTTACAAGTCAAAAAATAGCCGAAGAAAAGGCAAGAGAGCTTTTGAGTGAAACGCAACGAAAAGAGGTCGAATTGGCTCGGGTGTTGTCCGGTGTCGATAAAATTCTTTTCAGAATTGAGGTTTCAACCGACGGAACAATGCTTGATGCAAATGAGGAAATAAAAAGACTGATAGGTTACAGCAGAGAACAAGCAATTGGTCAAAATTTCTTAGATGGGGTTTCGACAGAGGAAAGTAAAACGCACTATTTACAGTTGATAGATAATATAAAACAGGGTAAATTAGAGCAGGAGGTAATTGTCGTAAAAGACAGAATTAGCAACAAAGATTTATGGCTATATAATCAATATGTAGCTTTTAAAAATGAAGAGGGCGAAGTTGATAGAATTTTGTATTTGGGTGTAGAAATTACCGAACAAAAATTGGCCGAAGAAAAGGCACGAGAACTTTTGATAGCAACTCAACAAAAAGAGGTCGCATTGGCCAGGGTGTTGTCCGGTGTCGATAAAATTCTTTTCAGAATTGAGGTTTCAACCGACGGAACGATGCTTGATGCAAACGAAGAAATTGAAAGACTGATAGGTTACAGCAGAGAGCAAGCAATTGGTCAAAATTTCTTAGATGCGGTTTCGACAGAGGAAAGTAAAGCTCACTATTTGCAATTGATAGACAATATAAAACAGGGTAAATTAGAACAGGAGGTAATTGTAGTCAGAGATAGAATTAGCAACAAAGATTTATGGATATATAATCAATATGTAGCTTTTAAAAATGAAGAGGGCGAAGTTGATAGAATTTTATATTTGGGGGTCGAAATTACCGAACAAAAAGTTGCCGAAGAAAAGGCACGAGAACTTTTGACTGCAACTCAACAGAAAGAGGTCGAATTGGCCAGAGTGTTGTCCGGCGTTGATAGAATTCTTTTCAGACTTGAAATTTCAAGCGACGGAACAATACTTGATGCAAACGAAGAAATAAAAAGACTAATAGGCTATAGCAGAGAACAGGCAATTGGCCAAAATTTTAAGAATGCTTTTGATACAGAAGAAAAGAAAGCACACTATTTACAAATGCTAGATAACATAAAGCATGGTAAATTAGACCAAGAAGTCGTTGCCGTAAAAGACAAAATAAGCAACAAAGATTTATGGATATATAATCAATATGTAGCCTTTAAAAATGAAGAGGGCGAAGTTGATAGAATTTTGTATTTGGGTGTAGAAATTACCGAACAAAAAATTGCCGAACAGAAAGCCCAGGAGCTTTTGGCCGAAACTCGAAAAAAAGAATTAGAGTTGAGAGGTGTATTTTTAGGTGTTGACAGATCAATAATGCGTGCAATATATTCATTGGACGGTACTTTGCTGGATGCAAATCGTATTTTAGAAAAAGCAACCGGAAGACCAAAATCTCAATTGGTAGGTAAAAATGTTTTAAAATATATGCCTGCCGAAGATAAAGAGAGTTTCTTAAAAATGATAGAAAGCGTAAAAGCGGGACATTCTGAACAAATGATAACCAAAAGAGCCAATCATTGGGTGCTAAGTCAATATTCGCCTATTATCAATGAAGCCAATGAAGTCGAAAGAATACTATATTTGGGGATTGACATCACAGAACAAAAAGTAGCCGAAGAAAAAGCTCAAAATCTTTTGCTCGAAACAAAACAAAGAGAATTAGAACAAGCTCGTTTGCTCTCGGGTATTGATGAAATACTCTATCGTGTTGAAATTAAGGCTGATGGAACGATAGTAGATACCAATAAAGCGCACGCTAAAATGCTAAACTACAATAAAAAAGAAGTTGTAGGAAAGCACTTTTTAGATGTAATGCTTTTTGACGATAAACAATATTATCTGGGACTTTTAGAAGAATTGCAAAATGGTGAAATTCAGAGTAGTACGATAAAAATAAAAGACCCGCGAGACGGAAGCGATTTGTGGTTATTCAATCAATACATTCCATTTAGCGATAAAAATGGAAAAGTTGATAGAATATTATTTTTGGCAATAAATATCACCGAACAAAAATTGGCCGAAGAGAAAGCCCAAGAGCTTTTGACCGAAGCTAAAATAAGAGAAAAAGATAGAGAAAGAATTATTGAGGGGATTGACCAAGCGCTTATCCGAGCCGAATACAAAATTGATGGTACGCTGATTGACTCAAATGATAAACATCAGGATATTTTTGATTACAACAAAGAGGATTACATAGGTAAAAATTTTGTGGAAGAATTTGTTGTCCAAAATAAAGAGTATTACAGAGGTTTTATAGAAGCGCTGAAAAAAAATGAACGGATAGAGAATACCATAAAAAATATAAGTCGGAAAACCGGAAAACCTGTTTGGCTACACGAACAATACATTGCTTTTAAAAATGAAAATAACGAAATAGAACGAGTGTTGTACTTGGCTGATGACGTAACAAAACAAAAATTGGCCGAAGAAAAAGCACAAGAACTTCTGATTAAGACGCAAAAGAACGAACTCGCAAGTGTCATTTCGGGTATCGACAAAATTCTTTACCGAATGGAAATTGGCGCAGACGGATTTATTACTGATGCAAATTCAGATGCTCTTAAATTGCTTGGTGTTAAGGATTTAGGTGATGCTGCGATTAGCTTTTTTGATGTTTTAGGAATGGACAAAAAAGAACATTATCTAGGAACATTTGAAGATATTAAATTGAAAAAAGTAGAACACGAAACGATAAAAATAAAAAATAAAGAAACCCAAAAAGATATCTGGATTTATAACCAATATTTGCCTATCGAAGACGCCGAGGGGAATATAGAACGAATATTATATTTGGGTATCGACGTTACCGAACAAAAATTAGCCGAAGAAAAATTACAAAATCACCTACAAACAGCGCTGAAAAAAGAACGGGAAAAAGCACGGCTCATTTCGGGTATCGACGGAATTCTTTATCGGATAGAAATAAAACCCGACGGAGAGATAATTGATGCCAACGAAACAATATCTAACTTGTTCGTAATCAAGCAAAAAGATATTATTGGTAAAAACTTTTTAGATATATTACCGGACCAAAACAAGGAACATTATCTTATCTTTTTGGAAAAAATGCAAAAAGGAAATTTGGAGCAGGCAACTATAAAAATAGTAGCTCCGAATACCGGAAAAGATTTGTGGTTGTTTAATCAATATATTCCGTTTAAAAACAAAGAGGGAAAAGTTGAAAAAATATTGTATTTGGCAATAAATGTAACCGAACAAAAATTAGCCGAAGAAAAGGCAACAAAACTTTTGAGCGAAACTCAGAAAAAAGAACTGGCACTCAGAGACTTGCTTGTCGGTATCGACGGAACGGTTATGCGCGCCGAATATTCTGTTGATGGCGATTTCTTGTCTGTAAATGATATGTTTTTAGACAAAACAGGCCTGAAACAAGAACAAATAGAGCGGGGCTTAAACGTTTTTAATATTGTAGAAGACAAAGAGGGGTTTAGAAGATTGTGGAAAATTGTAAAAAGCGGACAAAAACAGGAGCTTACTTTCCGACGCAATCACTTAATAACCAACGAATCGCTTTGGACTTTATCGCAATTTTCACCTGTATTCAATTCGCAAAAAGAAGTGGTTAAGATTCTGCACCTTATGGTTGATGTAACCGAACAAAAATTAGCCGAAGAAAAAGCGCAAGAACTTTTAGTAAAAGCTCAAAATAATGAGTTGGAAATAAAAGGATTATTGTCCGGAGTGGACAGAACAATTATGCGTGCCGAATATTCGTTGGACGGAGTTTTACTTGCCGCAAACGACAAACTCTCCGAAAAAAGTGGTTTGAAGCAAATCAATTTGATAGGTAAAAATATGTTGGAGCTAATGCAAGATGCACACCGTAAGAAATTTGAAGGAATACTAAAAAGCGTTAGTGCCGGAAATACAGTGCAAGAAATAACAAAAATGGTTAATTTGGCAACAAAAAAAGAATATTGGATTTTGTCGCAATATACGCCTGTTACGGATAAGGATAATAAAGTTGTGAAAGCTCTATATTTGGGAATAGACGTAACCGAACAAAAATTAGCCGAAGAAAAAGTCGGAAAACTCTTGATAGATTCGCAAACCCAAGAATTGAAGTTGCAAAACATATTGTCGAGCTTAGACAGAAACGTTATGCGCGCCCGATACAAAATAGATGGCACATTTATTGAATCTAATGAAATGCACAAAATAATAATGGGCTACAAAAAAGGGAAAATGCAAGGCAAAAATATAACAGATTTTATACCAACAGAAGAACACGAAGATTTTAATAAAATTTGGGAAGAAATAAAATTGGGTAAAACAACCGAAAATACCGTAAAAAGATACAATAAAACAAGCAATCAAGTTATATGGCTGAAAAATCAATACACCCCGATATTTGATACAAATGATAATATTTCAGAAGTACTGTATTTGGGAATAGATATAACAGATCATAAAAAATTTGAAACAGATTTATTGGCGCATCAAGAAAAAATGAAAAAAGAGTTAATTGAAGTTACTAATAAATACAAAAAAGCAGAAGATGAAAATAAAATTTTGAAAGAACAAAAAAGTAATCAGCCAATTCAGAATGACCTTGAAGACGATACGTTGCACAGAAAATGGTTAGACAGTTTGAAATAAAAACTTATAAAATTATTTATTATTTACATTTTTTTATATTTTTGCTAATCAAAATTAGACACTAAATGGATAACAATACAACAAATAACAAGAAACAAGTTACCCGAAAACACCTTTTGAGAGGGGTTTTGTTTGGTTTGCTGTTCCCTTTATTGGCTTGGGTTATAGAGCTGAGTAATAAGGGGTTATCTTTCGGTTTTGCCGGATTAAATTATATCCACTCACACAATTTAGTGTTATACATAGTAGATACTGCTCCCTTTATAATTGTTGCAATAATATGGCTTGTGTTGAAATCAACCACCAAACTAAAAGAAAATTTATTAGGAGCCTTAGAAAAACAAAAGAAAATACTCGAAAAAAACTCCGAATTTGCTAAAAAAATCGGACAAGGAGACCTAAAAGCCGACATTGAAGTTTCGCCCGACGACCTACTGGGACAGTCGTTGTTGGTTATGAGGAAAAACCTTATCGAAACAAATCTTAGAGAAACTGAACAATCATGGATTGCAAAAGGTAAGGAATTGGTGGGCGACAAACTTCGTCTTCACAACAAAATAGAAGACCTTTCGTACGAAACAATCGTTACGTTGGTAAACTATATAAACGGCATACAAGGAGCTTTTTACATATACGACGAACAAGAAAAATTATTGAAAAATATAGCAACATACGCCTACAACCGACGAAAATACGAAAATAAAACTTTCAAATTGGGACAAGGGCTGATAGGGGCTGCCGCTTTTGAAAAAGATATTATTTACAGAAAAGAAATTCCGGAAAATTATACAACAATAACTTCCGGCATTTTGGGCAATAAAAAACCTCGCACATTATTAATTACACCACTTTTAGGTGATAAAAAATTGCAAGGAGTAATCGAAATTGCCTCTTTGGACGACGAATTGCCCGAAAAAACAATAAATCTATTCCGTGAAATAAGCAATATTGTCGGACAAACGGTCTTTAATCTAAAAGTAAACGAACAAACCGAAAATCTACTTTTAGAATCTCGTAATATGACGCACAAACTCAAAAAAAATGAAGAAGAATTGCGTCATAATGCCGAACAAATGAAGCAAACTCAAACCGAGATAGAAGAAACGAACCGAAAATTGGCTGCTCAAATAATCGAGGTTGAACGTTCGCAAAAAAGATTGTACGCCTTGTTAGAAAACGCATCGGAGGTTATATCTATTTACGACAAAAGCGGTATAATAACCTACGAAAGTCCTTCAATTAAAACGATTTTGGGCCTCAAAGACGAGGAACTTGTCGGGCGCGACGGATTTTCTGTTTTCGACAACGAAAGTAACCTGAAATTTAGGGAAGCATTCGACCAATTGCTCGAAGAACCGAACGAACCTGTGTCGTTTGAGACGCTATTCAAAAAAGAAGACGGTACCGAAATGTGGTTGGAAACAACAGGTCGTAATCTGCTTAAAAATCCGGCTATCAACGGAATTATATTTAACACCCGAAACGTTACTGTACGAAAAGTTGCCGAAAAAGCACAACGAATGAGCGGGCGAATGCAAGCGCTGTCCGAAAACTCTATCGATATGATAGTGCGTGTAAATAACAAAGGTAAGTTCGTGTATGCCAACCCGATAGCCGAACAATACATTAGCGTCGGAAAACGAAATTTGATAGGAAATACCATAGGAAACACAAGTTTGCCGATGGAAATTAAAAATGTGTTCCAAAACGCATTAGAAAAAATACAAAAACAGAATATAAAATTTGAATCTGAAACGATGTTTCCAATGTCGGACGGAGATGGCGAAAGAATTGTAGAGTTTAACGCAATACCCGAATTTAACGAACTCAACGAACTGGAAACTATCTTGTTTGTGGCGCACGACATAACCGAACAAAAACTGACACAACTCGAAATAGAAAAGAAAAACAAAAGCATTACCGAAAGTATCAACTACGCGCGCAGAATACAAACAGCCTTGTTGCCTACGGAAAACAAAATCAGAGATTATTTGCCAAATTCGTTTATGTTCTATCGTCCGCGTGATGTTGTAAGTGGCGATATTCCTTGGATATTCCCTATCGACAACATTGTTTATATTGCGGCAATAGACTGTACCGGACACGGCGTACCCGGCGCTTTGCTGTCTTTTATCGGATATTTCTTGTTGAACAATATAATAACAAAATCGCCAAAAGAATTGGATGCCGGAAAAATTTTAGATGAGCTTCACCAAAGCGTTAGAAAAACACTAAAACAAGATACACCCGACGCCGAAGCTCGCGATGGCATGGATATTGCATTATGCAAAATAGATTTAGAAAAAAATAAGATGGACTTTGCAGGAGCTCACAGACCATTGTACTATTTGAAAAATGACGGAACATTTATGCAATACAAAGGTTCGCTCAAAGCAATAGGCGGTATTCCGATGAAAAACAGAACTGAAAAAGACTTTATAAATCATTCGATAGAATATCAGAAAAACGACAAAATATTCTTCTTTTCTGATGGTTTGGCTGACCAAATTGGCGGAGAAAAAGGAAGAAAATTGAAAAATACAAAAATTAGAGAAATTATTATGGAAAATAAAGATATGAAAATATTTAATTTTTCAAATGTTATTGAATCCGAATTTATTAGTTGGAAAGGCAACTATAAACAAATAGACGACATAATACTATTAGGAGTAGAACTATAAAAAAGTATCGCTATGAACAAAATACTAAAAAATGAAAAACAATCCTTAGAGTTTGTTTACGACTTTTATCTAAAGATGAAGAAAAACAACATAAATCTGGCGTACGAAGGCGAAATTACACATCAGATAACAAAAGCGTTTACTTCATTGACCGAAAATAATATGGTAAGAGCCGAAGATTACAATTCTGTGAAGAAAAAAGTTTTTCACGTAATGGTAGAGAGCCTTCAAAATATCAGCAAACACGCCGACGACCAATATAACTTGGTCGATTCAAAGGACGGGCGAGGCATATTTTTAGTTAGCAAAGACGAAACCGAATACAACGTAACGACCAGTAATATTATTGCTAACTCCAAAATAGACGATATTAAAAAAATGTTGGAAAACATAAATAATCTCGAAAAAACAGAATTAGATAAACTTTACAAACAAAAAATAAGAGAAGGACGTTTGTCGGCAAAAGGTGGAGCCGGATTAGGTTTTATCGATATAGCGCGCAAAACCGGACAAAAACTTATTTACAGTTTCGTAAAAATAGACGAGGATAAATCTTTCTTTGTCCTTACTGCTACAATATCAAGACTAAAAAACAAATAAAAATTAGATAAATTATAAAAAAATTAGATAAATTATAAATAATATGTTACAACCAATTAAAATTCAAGGAACAGACGATACTCCAAAAGTAATACTTGCACCTAACGACAGTACACCAATCTTCGAAATTTCAGGACGTTCGCTTCCCGAAGACGTAGTAGCATTTTATGAACCAATACTTGAATGGTTAGACGAATATGCTCAAAGTCCGATGGAAAAAACAATTTTTAATTTCAAATTGGAATACTTCAACACCGCATCTTCAAAATTATTATTAGATGTACTCCTAAAATTGGAAGACCTTTACGACGACGGACACGATGTTCTCGTAAAATGGTATTATCCCGAAGACGACGAAGATATGGAAGAAGCCGGCGAAGAATATGCCGACATTGTTGAAGTCCCATTCGAGCAAGTTAGCTACGACATAGATTAGAAAAAAATACGATACTAAAAGAATCAAATGAGTGAAGAAATTTTAAATGCCCTCGTTCAGCTCCTCGCAATTATCGCAAAACAAGACGACGGAGTTCACGAAAAAGAATACGAATTTGTTGAGACATTCTTGACACAGCAATTAGGTATAGAAGCTGTACATAGGTATCTTACTAAATTTGAACAAAAGGCAGAAATAGGAGCTTACAAAAAGGAAAAAAGAAAAAAATTAACTCCTGTAAAAGAATCTGTTAGAACGTTGGGGCTATGTAGAAAAATAAACAAAACACTCGACCAAAACCAAAAAATTATAGTTCTTGTCCGTTTGTTTGAAATGGTAAATACCAGCCGACAATTTACCCGACAAAGAATGGCTATAATAGACACTGTTGCCGAAGTTTTCAACATTACAAAAGAAGATTACACCAACATTAGCAACTTTGTTATAAAAAATGATGTAAGCGAAATTGATAACAAAAATATACTAATAATATCGCAAGACAGCTTACAGTGCGAACATTGTTTATCCATACAACCTAAACATTTGGACGGAAAAATAATAATACTTCGCATACCCAGTTCGGAACTTTATTTTATGCGTTATACCGGTCAAGAAGAGGTGCAACTCAACGGTATGCCTATAAATAGTGAACGAATTTATTTATATGCCACCGGTAGCACTCTAAAACTAACCAAAGGCAAACCTATATATTATAGTGATGTTGTTGCAAAATTCTTGTCGGACGTAAATATCTCCAAATTGTCATTTGAGGTCAAAAATGTTCATTACAAATTTCCAACAGGAGATATTGGGCTACAACGGATAAACCTTTCGGAAACGCAAGGTAAACTAATAGGAATACTCGGAGCCAGTGGTTCCGGAAAAACTACGCTACTTAACATATTATCAGGTATTTACACTCCCACAAGCGGGTCTGTGAAAATAAATGATATTGACTTGCACCACAAAAAAGAAGATTTAGAGGGCACAATCGGATATATTCCGCAAGATGACCTTTTGATAGAAGAACTTAGCGTTTTTCAGAACTTGTATTATAGTGCAAAATTGTGTTTTAGAGAGAAATCTAAAGCCGAAATTACCGAACTTGTAGATAAAACTCTTCAAAATTTGGGCTTGGACAAAATAAAACACCTAAAAGTTGGAAACGTATTCAACAAATTGATAAGTGGCGGACAACGAAAAAGACTAAATATTGCATTGGAGCTAATTCGCGAACCTTCAATTCTGTTTGTTGATGAACCGACGTCGGGATTGTCGTCGCGAGATTCGGAAAACGTGATGGACTTATTGCGTGAGTTGGCATTGAAGGGAAAACTGATTTTTGTCGTAATTCACCAACCATCGTCAGACATCTACAAAATGTTTGACAATATGATGATTTTGGATACCGGCGGATACCAAATATTTTACGGAAATCCTATCGAAGCTGTTGTTTATTTCAAAGAAATTGACAAACAGGTAAATAGCGACGTTGGCGAATGTACTATTTGTGGAACCGTCAGACCGGAACTTATATTTGATATTATTGAAGCCAAAGTGGTGGACGAATTTGGTCGATATACACCAAATAGGAAGGTTACGCCAAGCAAATGGTCTGAAACATATTACGAAAAGAAAGATATACCGAAAGTTGATACAATCAAGGATAAACCGGAAAAAACTTTGAATTTACCGTCGAGGTTGAATCAATTTAAAATATTTATAACCAGAGACATATTAGCAAAATTAAGCAATAGCCAATACATTATCTTAACTCTGACCGAAGCGCCGTTGTTAGGGTTTATTTTGGCTACTTTGATACGCTACATTGCTGACCCAAATTCAACTACATACATTTTCTTCGACAACGAAAATATACCGCCGTATATATTTATGAGTATCGTTGTTGCCCTATTTTTGGGACTGACGGTTAGTGCCGAAGAAATATTTAGAGACCGAAAAATATTAAAAAGAGAAAATTTCTTAAATCTGTCGAGAACGAGTTATTTGACCTCTAAAATAGTAACTTTGACCATTATTTCTGCTATTCAAGCATTGGAATATGTGCTTATCGGCAACACTATTTTAGGAATTGTGGGTATGGGATTTCATTTCTGGTTTGCGCTGTTCTCTACATTTGTTTTTGCAAATATGCTGGGGCTCAACATTTCGGCTACTTTCAACTCGGCTATAACCATTTATATCCTTATTCCGCTCATAATGATACCAATGATGGCGCTGGGCGGAGCTATGTTCAGTTTTAGTAAATTGAACCGAAAGATAGGTAGCGTTGATAAAGTGCCGTTGGTTGCCGAATTTATGCAATCGCGTTGGGCATACGAAGCGCTTATGGTCGAACAGTACAAAAATAACCGATTTGAGGCGTACTTTTTTGAATTGGACAAAGCGTTGAGTACGTCTGATTATATGCAAGTGCATTGGATTGCTTCAATTGAAGATTGTTTGAATGAAACTTCTGATGGTTTTGGCTTGAAAGATGATTACGTACCGGAGCTTCAAGATATGCAACCAAAAGAAATTGAAGATATATTTTATCTAATCGACGATTTTACTTCGGAGGTTAAAATAGAATTTTATAAAGATGATTATCTCAATTTGTTGGAAAAGAACGACTTGGTATCTGAAAAATATGATGATTTAAGCGAAGATTCGCTCCAAATAAGTTCTCCGGAATTTCTCGAAAATATCGTTAATCCGGCAAAAGCTACTGAGGCATACAAAGTTACGTTGGAATTTCTTTTAGAGAAAATGGACGACCGACTAAGTGAAAATGTCAGTTTGTTAAGAAAGGAAATTGCCAAAGAACTCCGACGAAGCGGACAACAAGTGCCTTTTGACCAACTCGAAAAGCTGACAATTAAAACTTTTGATGAAGATGTTTTTGACGCTGCAATAGAATATACCAAAGCGCTACATGCTTACTATGGAACAATAAATTTCCAAAAAGATAGCGAAAAAGAATCTATTAAAGTGGCTTGGGCATCGCAAGAACACGGCATTTATATAAAAATGCGAGACAAATACGAAAACGAACACGTAAAAGATATAGTAACAAACACTTACGAAAAATATAAAATATTAAGGTACAAAGACAAATTGGTAAGACAAGCAGAACCTATATTCCAAGATCCGGACAATTCTAATTTTATAGGATTTAGGTCGCATTTTTACGCACCGGAGAAATATTTTTTAGGTCATTATTTTGATACATTTTGGTTCAATATGGCTGTAATATGGTTTATGACAATTATGTTATATCCTCCGTTGTACTACGAACATCTAAAAAAAGGAATAAATGGTTTATCTGCATTATTCAAATTTATAAAGAAAAAAATATAAAAATTTAAACGAAATAATTATTTTTGCATAGATTTTGTCTATGATATATAACTTATAACTATTATGAGTAATACAATTTCTAAAAAAGTTTGATTTTGTAAAAACAATTTTTAATTTTGCCTTATTAACAAAATAAATATGTTAAAAAAATATTTATCAAGCATACTAATAATTATACTGATTCTGGCGTTACCATTCAATTATGGCTGTAACAACGATGATGATGTTGAAAAAAATCTGACAAAAACAACTCAGAATGTTCAAAAACCAGTCATAAACGAATCGGCTATTGATGAAATAATTGGAAGTTTTTCGTCGCCTGTCGAAATGGCTGCGCTTATGAACAGTTTGAATGTACAGTTCTCTAAAAAATATCTTATAGACCCCAAAATTACCGACAACTATGATACTAATAACAAAAAAGCATTTGCGTTGGGTGTTTTGAGTACTAATTTGGGATATTTGAACGTTTATAAAAAATCGTCTTTGATTGTTGAATATTTATCTGCAATAAAAAGATTGTCAGACGATTTGAGAGTTAGTCAATTCTTTGATTTTCAGACACTTAAAAGGATTGCGACAAGCAATGAAAACTTAGATTCTTTACACTTTTTATCAATCCAAAGTTTTCAAGATATGGACCACTATTTGCGACAAAACTCCCGAAGCAATTTGAGTTTGCTCGTAATAACAGGCGTTTGGGTCGAAGGGCTATATCTGCTGACACAGGTGTCAAAAGAAAAAGAAACTGAAAAACTCAAAGAAAGAATCGGAGAACAAAAAGTTTTGTTTGAATTATTGTATCCGATTTTGAAAATATACAGCGAAGACCCTTACTTCAATGATATTGTAACCGATATGAAAGAATATCAAACTATTTTTAACGAAATAAAAATTACATATCAAAAGGAAGAAGCTGAAACTAAAATAATAGATGGCAACGTTACTATAATACAAGATGAAGTTAGTATTGTAGAAATAACAGATGACCAATTAAAACAAATAACAGAAAAAACAGAAAAAATTCGTAACAAACTAATAAACTTATAATATGAAAAAGATTATAATTACAGTTATCGTAGCATTAGCATTTATAAGTTTTCTGACTCAAAAAGCAAATGCACAATGTCGTCAACAAATGGTTTACGCCTGTGCAACCTCAGATCAGAGCATTTATTTAAGAGACTTTAACACAAAATTGAAAAACAAAGGGAATGCAACCGGTTCGCGTTGGACGGTAGTACTGAACAAAGATGCAACTTATCGTTTTAATCTTTGTACGCCCGAAGGGTTTGAGAAAAAAGTGGTGCTAACTTTATACGATAGCAATCACTTAGAAAAACAAAATCCATACGGTTCTACATACGACAGAAAAACCGGAAAACATTACAGTCAGTTTGACTTTGTGTGCCGAAAATCCGGAATGTACTATCTTAGTATTAGATTCAAAGAGGGAGTTACTGACAGAAAAACCTGTGCAGTGGGTATTTTGTCGTTCGTCGGTAGCAAATAATAACAATTAACTCGTTTAAACTTTTAGTTTTCAACTGAAAATCAGCTAAATTTTTATTTGTATGGGAGTTTTTTGCTGAAAATACTTGTTATTTCCATAAAAAAATAACCAAATATAAGCAAAATTTAGCCGTTTGGGGGAGTATCAAAATTTTAAGCGAGTTCTATATTTTTAAGATAAACACGCCTAACTTATTCTGAAAAAAGTTAGGTTTTGTTGTTTGTAGCGCGCGAAAAAAATAATTTGCCGTAAAATAGAAAGCCGGCGCTTCGGTGTAGGTTGCTGAAATTGACCGTCGTTGTCGAAAAAAAAAAATTGTGCATTCGCAAAATTTTTAAGAAATAAGTCTTTCAAATTAGACTTTTTTTGATAAAATTTTACATTTTTGCAAAAAAATAAATCCGAAATATGTAATAGCAATAGGTTAAAACCTAAAAAAAAGCAAGTTTTTAATAAAAAAAATGAAAGCTGAATGGTGCTAAGTGACATATTTTGAGATAAATACAAAATTATAAAATGAGAAAGAGAGTTTTGATATTAGTAGTTTGTGTAATTTTGAGTAATAATATTTTTGCACAAGACGATTTTCCGGTTCAGTCCAATTATTCTTTTATAAGATATGATAAAAATAAATTCATATTCCCCGGCGATAGTTCTAATTTCAAACAATTATTTTCCAAACTCGATTCGTTATTGTTTTTCGGCATTAATAATATAAATGTGGTGCAAATTGGGGCATCGCACACGCAAGCCGACGTGTTTACGGGCGAATTACGAACAAAATTACAAACAATGTTTCCGGGATTGAGTACCGGCAGAGGTTACGTTTTTCCGTACAATCTTATCCGTACCAATTCGCCCCGCAGTTACAAAGCCAAGCATACCGGCACGTGGAAGGTTTGCCGAAACGTTGAACGAAGAAGCTGCGAACTGGGGCTGACAGGCATTTCGGCTACAACTTACAACGAAGGGGCTACAATTTCCATCTCCATAAATCCCGACACAAAATTAGATTATTCGTTCAATTATGTAAAAATAATGCACAGTACCGATCCAAATTCCTACAAAATGAGGATTTTCCCCGATTCGCTGGTTATCGACGAACAAGAAAATATTGAACTGGGATATACCGAATTTTGGCTAAAAAAGGAAATTTCGGAAGTTACTCTAAAAGTTGAACGATGTGAAATATCGCAAGACCATTTCGTTTTGTACGGTATTTTTTTAGAAAACACAAATCCGGGCATCGTTTTTCATCCGATAGGAATAAACGGAGCCAGCACAACTTCCTACAACAAAGCTACTTTGTTTGAACAACAGCTAAAAGCGCTAAATCCCGACTGGGTAATAATTGCGTTGGGTACGAACGACGGATACACAAATGCTTTCGATTCGTTGTATTTTAAGAATAATTTTAAAACATTGATACACAAAATTAAGGTGGCAAAACCAAACGTTGCCATAACCATAATTGTTCCAAACGACGACTATTACAAACGACGCTATCCGAACCGAAACACCGCTATTCAAGCCCGAATGCTAATGGAAGTGGCGGCCGAAGAGGGTTGCGCTATCTGGAATATGTACGAAATAATGGGCGGGTACAATTCGTCTTCGCAGTGGGTGCAAGTAGGGTTGATGACCTACGACCGTATTCATTTTACCAGAGCCGGATATTTGCACCTTGCCGACCTTTTTTTCAAAGCAATGGTCGATTCGTACAGCAATTTTATGAACTAATTTGCCCCTGAAAATTATGGGCGCGGAGCTCCTTGATACTCCAAGCACGGATTTAATTTGGTGAAACATTTTTCCGAATAAGTGAAATTTACGGTTGTGTCTTTTGCCGAATTTACAACAAATTCGGGGGTGTTGTACCAATTTTTTAAGCATTCGGAACTTTTTAAAACGATATTGCCGCCACCCGAATTTTGGGCGACAAACTCGTCAAAAGGTAAAATTTTGTGTCCGCCAAAAAAATTATATTTGCCAGCAGGTAATTTTATCGAAAAATGCCCGTTTGCATCTGTGGTAAATTCTTTTACAATTTTTCGCTCCTTTGTATTGGCTTCGGTTACAAACATTTTGTGATTTGCAAACTTTGTTGTTTTGCCATTTTCTTGTTCGGGCGAGGGTGCTGCCCCGCCACAATACGGACGGTGATATTTTATTACTCCCGAAATTGTTATTTGTTTTTTTGATGAGGTCTGATTATTATTTTTGTTTGTTCTGCAACCTGCTGATAATGAGATGATTATAGCGATTACGAGTGCTGTCTTTTTGTGCATATTTCAAAATTAAATTGTTAAATCAATATCTTTTTCAACCTCAATATTAAGCGCGAAACAATGGGGGCAAATATCCAGTTCGGAGGCAATAATATTTCCGCATTCGCCACATTCTACAAATTTATTTTTGCTTTCGGACTTGAATTTTATTTTGGGAGCAGCCGGTTTTGCAGCTTGTCCGGAAACTTTTATTTGTTCAATTTTGACCGTTGTTTTGGTTTCTTTTTCTGTAATATTTTTATCTACCGGCACAATATTTTTTTCGGTCGGCACAATGTCAAACAGGTATTCTTGCGTTTGCCAACCTTTTACGCCCAAAAATCGTTCGTAGAAACTTTCGCCGCGCGCAATTGTATATTTTCCTATCGAATTTTTATTTTGCTGAGTGGTTGTAACCGTCGATTTCATACTGACTTTCAGCTTGTTGCGCGATTTTATGATTGGTTTCAATCCGCCAAAATCGGCAAGATAATCTTTGCGCGAATTTTGGATATTTATCGAAAAATAAAATATTTTTGGCGAGTTGCCTATCAAATGTAACAATATTTTTTCGTCGAGTTTGAAAGTTATTTTTTTTTCTTGATGCTCTATCGAAACAAAAACGTTGTTTTTATTTTGTTCCCAAATCAGTTTTTCCATTTTCTGTAGTATCTTTTTTATTTTTTTGAAAAATGTTTTATTGCGTGTTTTTTGTCTTTATCTATTTGATTTTTAAGGGCTTCGATGCCCGAAAATTTTTGTTCGTCTCTTATTTTTTTTGAAAAATAAAGTCTCAAATTTTGATTGTAAATATACGAATTAAAATCTATAATGTGAACTTCTATCGTAATTTCTTCCGAAAAATTTATGCTCGGCCGAAAACCAATGTTACAAATTGAGTTATATTTTTTGCCGTCGATTTCGGCTATTGTGGCATAAACTCCCTTTTGCGGAATAAGTTTGCGGGCATCTACCTTCAAGTTGGCGGTCGGAAAACCCATTTTTCGCCCAATTTGGTTGCCTTTTACAATTGTCCCTTCGATATTGTACTGATAACCAAGCAGTTGATTGGCTTTTTGAATTTCTCCATTATTCAAATAATTACGGATATTTGTTGAACTCACTCTTGTTTTTTCGACAAAAATAGATGGAATTTGATGTATTTCAAAATTATATTTCTGCGACAGCTCCAACATATCGCTTTGGTTGCTGCTTCTGTCTTTTCCGAATTTGTGGTCATCGCCAATTATCAAATGTTTCATAGATAATTTTTTTATTAAATAATTTGAAATAAAATCTTCGGGACTTTGGCCGGCAAATTTAGCATTAAATTTTTGAACAAATACGTATTTTATTCCGTTATTTTCTAAAAAACTAACTTTTTCGTCGGGCAATGTCAATATATTTAATTTTTTTGGGGCGTAAAAATTTTTTGGCGGTTCGTCAAATGTAAAAATTATGGTATCATAATTGTAGAGTTTGGATATACTTAACATTTTTCTAATTAGCTTGTTGTGGGCGAGATGAACCCCGTCAAAAGTTCCGACGCTGACGACTGTTTTAGAAAAATATATGTTTTTTGAAGAAAAATTATCAATAATCATAGAAAAATGGAAATTTATTAAAAACCACAAAGATAAAAAAAGAAAAACTTTTAGTTAAAGTTATATTTTAATAATTTTGCAAAAATTATAGTTAAATAGATTAAATCATGAGGAAAATATCAAATATTTTATTGATGGCATTAGTGTTTACCTTGATGTTGAACACTGCTTGCGAAAACACAACCGAAACTACCGATGTTGTTGAAAAAGATTCTGTAGGTATAGATATAGACGAAAAAATGGGAGAAGTCAAAGAAATTTTTTATTCGCTACCGGCTCCGCTTGAAGTTACAAATTATTTGTTAAAAGATAAATCTGCATTTGATGAGGAAATTCTAAACAGTGTCGATAACGCGCTGAATTACAGCTCCGAAGCGGCATTGGCATACAACTTGGGAGTGTATTCTGCCGACCTTAGTTACGCCGGATTATTTGACCAAAATCAAATTGTCATAAATTTTATGGCAACCTCCAAAGATATTGCCGAACAGCTCGGAATACTCGAAGCTTTCGACGACAAAACCATAAAAGAACTTGAAAATAACATAAATAATCGTGATGAAATAACCCGAATTATATCCGAAAATTTTATGAACTCCGACGCTTATCTGCAAGAAAACGGACGATATGAAATTGGAGCTATGATACTTATTGGCGGTTGGTTAGAAGGATTGTTTATTGCTGTCGAATTGTTGGAAAACTCGCCAAACGACAACTTGCCGTTGCTTAGTAGTATCCTCGAACAACAACTTTCGTTGGAACTGATGGCGTTGTTCTTAGACGATTTTAACGAGGCTTCGCATCAACAACTAAATGTGATGAAAAAGGATTTGGCTGATTTGTCCGAAATTTTTAATTCCGTAAAAGTTAATGTTACAGACGACGGATACCTAAGCGTTGATGAAAAAGATTTTGAAAAAATTAGAAAAAAAGTTGTTGAACTTAGAACAAAAATAGTCGAATTAACGTAGATGTATATATAGTTTGACAAAATATAATTTGAACTTGGTAAAGATAAAATATGTTTTTGTTAGACAATTGGTTATTATTAATGAAAATATATACTTATGAAAGCAAAAATATTTTTTATACTTTTTTTTGTAATGACAGCTAACTTTGTAAATGCTCAAATTAGTAGTTGCAGATACTGTTCTGACCATAATTTTAAAAATTTGGTCGATAGTGATTATCAACCCGACGGAAAATATAATGTCTATAAACTAAAACAGGGAGACGAAATTGAAATATACAAATCGTTTTACAACGGACGAAAATATATGCTGTCGGTTTATGCCGAAGAGGTTTTGCCCGGTGTGATGGTCGAAGTTTCGGATATGAAACACCAAGTTATACTGACTTCTGATAATATGAAAAACAAACAAACTTTGGAAATAAAGCCTGAGCGCAACAAAAATTTGATTATTTCTCTGAAAATAATTGATTCCGAAGAATACGACAAGGATATTTTTGGCTGTGTTTCGTTTGCCGTAGGCTACAAATAAATTGAAAATTAAGTATTGAAAATAACAATGCGTCGGCTTGTAATTATTTATAAAAAACTTACTCCTAATAGTTTGTTACCTCAAACCCGAAGGTTTATTTGGTTACTATTTGATTATCAGCGTTTTGCGATCTGTTCGTTTTACCCGTTTGGGTGGAAAACATAAAAATACAAATTTTTGCTTTCCAATGGGTTTAAACCCATTGGAAATAATATTAAACCCATTGGATATTGTTATTACCACATAGTTGTCATCTTCCACGCCGGTAACGATTTCAATCATACGGAACTCAATCTTTTTATACTTTCGGATTTAAGGTGTTATATTTTTTTTGTAATAAGCTGATAGTCAAAAATTTATAAGTATTGAATTTGTTTTGATAACTGCCTGGTGATCAGTATTATTACTTTTAGTTTTTAACTTTTAATTTTTAATTTAATTAAGTGTTAATAAACAATACTTCGTTAAATTAAAAATTAAAAGTTAAAAATTAAAAGCTATAACTCTGATTATCAGCGAGTTATAGAGGATTTTCACAAACAGATAAGAGAC